>Ga0193752_1000597_pt1 | contig 33906 bp, 23 predicted proteins | sample H1c1metaG_FD_144924 | JGI IMG/M metagenome (GOLD analysis project Ga0193752, IMG submission 144924) | Soil microbial communities from a riparian zone of the East river system, Colorado, United States - H1c1 | ecosystem: Environmental > Terrestrial > Soil > Riparian zone | place: USA: East River... | reverse complement strand
CGGCCATGGTCACGACCACGGCGGCGGTATGGGCGGGATGATGTAGTTCTTCCCCCTTCGCCTTGCGAAACGAGCGCCGAGCCGAAATGTCATACGCCGTGGTCTTCGCCACGGCTATGGCTGGCTCGGCGTTTTGTTTCTGCAACGCCGCTGGCCAAGCGCCGACCTACGGTCAGAATGGGGACCCGGGACGATGATTGATGTCGAGTGAAGCAGAGGCCCAGGTCTCGATGACTGATGACGCTGTGGAGGCGACCCCGAAGCCTGATGGGTCCAAGCCCAAGCACGGCCGCAGCATGCGCAGCATCTTCATCGCGCTCGGCATCTTCGTAACCATCCTCGCGCTCGTGCACTGGTACTTCTATGTGCGGTTGGTGCTCGACCCGGAGCTCGAAGGCCTCGCGAAAGGGACGGCGACAGCGTTCCTCGCGATTGCCGGCTCCCTCATCATCGCGCACCCGCTGCTCGATCGGCGCTTCGGACCTTCGGTCGGGCAGGTGCTGGGTTGGCCGGCGCACCTCTGGCTCGCCACGGTCTTTTACCTGCTGCTGGTGCTCGGCCTGAGCGACCTCGCGCTGCTCGTCTTCGGGCTCGACGGCCTCGAGGTGATGCGGCAGCGTGCGTTGATCGTGGTCACAGGCGTCAGCGCGGTCATGGCATTCGGCGCATACAGCGGCATGCGCCTGCCGAGCGTGAAGCAGGTCGAGATCGCCCTACCCGATTGGCCCAAGGGCCTCGATGGCTTTCGCATTGCGCAGCTGTCCGACGTGCATATCGGTACGCTGATCGGCAAGCGCTTCGCGGCGCGCGTCACCGAGCGCGTCAACGCGCTCAAGCCCGACGCGATCGCGATCACCGGCGACCTGGTCGATGGCAGCATCGAGCACATCGGCGACCGCGTGCAGCCGTTCTCGCAGCTGCGCGCGCGACACGGCACGTACTTCGTCACCGGCAACCACGACTATTACTCGGGCGCCGTAGACTGGTGCGCGCGCGTTCGCGAGCTCGGCATCAACGTGCTGCGCAACGAGCGCGTTGGCATCGATCACGACGGCGCGCGGCTGTGGATCGCCGGCGTCGACGACTACATGTTGCGCGGGCGCTCGCGCGCAGATCTCGACGCAGCGTTATCCGGCCTGGGGGAGACCGACCCGGTCGTGCTGCTCGCGCACAATCCGCTGACCTTCGAGGATGCGCATGAACGCGGCGTGAGCCTGCAGCTCTCGGGGCACACGCACGGTGGGCAGATGTGGCCATTCACGTGGCTCGTGCGGCTGCAGACCCGCTTCGTCGCGGGCCTGTACAAGCTCGGTCGTTCGCAGCTCTACGTGAGCCTCGGCACCGGCTACTGGGGGCCGCCCGTCCGCGTCCTGGCGCCGGCCGAGATCACGCTGCTCACCCTGCGTTCATCGAGCTAACGGCTTCGGACACTTTGCCGGCGGGGCCGCTGGTGTAGTGTGGCGACCCCAGCTTGATGGACGACGCCTCGACCTCGCCGCACGCCGCTTCTGAAACCACTCCGCGCGGGCGTCGTCCCGGCGACCGCCGCCGCTATGCCGGCGTGTTCCTGATCGCGCTGGCGACGCTGATGCTCGAGGTCCTGCTGACCCGGCTGACCAGCGTGGTCGCCTGGTATCACCTCGCGTTCTTCGTGATCTCGCTGGCGATGCTCGGCATGACCGCCGGCGCCGTCGCGGTGTTCGTGCGACCGGATCACTTCAGCGACGCCGTGATCGGCAAGCGCATCGCGAACAGCGCGCTGGGCTTTGCGATCGCGATCCCGATCGGGGTCACGATGGCGCTGTCGCTGCCGCTCGAGCCGGTGACCGACGTGATGACGTTCAGCGCGCTGCTCCTGATCGGCAGCGTGCTGGCCGTGCCGTTCGTGCTCGGCGGCATCGCGCTGACGCTGGCGCTCACCCGCAGCGGCTTACCGACCGGCATCGTGTACGGCGTCGACTTGATCGGCGCCGCGCTCGGCTGCGCGCTGGTCGTGCCGGTGCTGCGCATGATCGATGCGCCGAGCGCAGCGGTGCTCTCCGGCGCGATCGCCGCACTGGCCGCGGTGTGCTTCGCGAGCGCCGAGAAGCTGCCGGTGCGCCGCGCGTGGATCACCACCGCAGCGCTGCTGATGCTGGTGTTTCTCAACTCGCGCACCGAGCCCGGCTTCATCCGCCCAGCGTGGGTCAAAGGCCTGCGCGACGACCCGGCCGCGTTCGCGTTCTACCGCTGGAACACGTACTCGCGGATCACGGTGCGCCACACCGTCGAGCTGCCGCCGGTGTATTGGGCGCGCGGCCGCAACACGCCCGTGGGCGCGGATCAGCTGATCAAGCAGCGCTACATCGAGATCGACGGCGCTGCTGGCACGGTGATGACCGAGAACGGGCGCTCGCCCGCGAGCCACGGCTACCTCTCGTGGGACGTCACGGCGGCCGCGCACGTGCTGCGGCCCACTGGGCCTGCCGCGGTCATCGGGGTCGGCGGCGGCCGCGACATCCTCGAAGCCGCGCGCGTCGGCCACGACCCGGTGGTCGGCGTCGAGATCAACGACCTGATCGTGAGCTTGCACACCAAGGAGATGCGCGACTTCTCCGGGATCGCCGACCTGCCGAACGTGCGGCTCGTCACCGATGAGGCGCGCAGCTTCATGGCGCGCGACACCCAGCACTACAGCGTCATCACCATGTCGCTGATCGACACCTGGGCGTCGACCGGTGCCGGCGCGTACTCGCTCTCCGAGAACGGGCTGTACACGGTCGAAGCCTGGCAGACGTTCGCGCGGCGGCTCACGGGTGAGGGCATCTTCACGGTGTCGCGCTGGTACGTCGTCGATTCGCCCGGCGAGACCGCACGCATGCTCGGGCTGGCCATGGAGACGCTCTGGTCGCTCGGCGTGAAGGACCCGCGCAAGCACATCATCCTGCTGCAATCCGACAAGGTCGCGACGCTCTTGCTCTGCCGCGCGCCGTATAGCGCGGCCGACATCGACCTCGCTCAGCAGGTCGCGGTCACCAAGGGCTTCAACATGCTGCTCACGCCGCGCAAAGATCCGGCGCATCCGCTGTTGCGCTCGTTGGTCAAGCAGCAGTCGCGCGCGGCGATGCACGCGTTCGCGAGCTCGCAGGCGCTCGACCTCACCCCGCCCACCGACCAGCGGCCGTTCTTCTTCAACATGCTCAAACCGCTGGCGTGGTTCGGGCGCGGTGCCGAGGTCCGGGCGATGGACATGGTGTTCCTCGGCAACCTCGCCGCAACGCAGACGTTGATGTACGCGACGCTGGTCAGCCTGTTGCTCTCGCTGGCTACGTTGATCGTGCCGATGACGCGCCGCGTCGATGATCTCCGCGCGCTGCCGCGTGCGGACGTGCTGGCGTCGCTGTTCTACTTCGCGCTGATCGGCCTGGGCTTCATGTTCGTGGAGATCGGCATTTTGTCGCGGCTCAGCGTGTTCCTCGGGCATCCAACGCTGGCGCTGTCAGTGCTGCTGTCCGGGATCATCTTGTTCACCGGCGTCGGCAGCATGCTGAGCGGCCGGATCGATGTCACTCGTCCGGGCTGGGCGCTCGCCTACCCGTTGTTCACGGCGCTCGGCGTCGTGATCACTGCGCTGGCGATGGATCCGGTGATGGCAGCCCTGATCGCAGCGCCCGCTGGCCCCCGGATCGCCGCGAGCCTCGGGCTGCTCGTTGTGCCCGCGCTCGGCATGGGCTTGTGTTTTCCGCTCGGCTTGCGGCTCACCGAACGTATGGAGCGGACGCGCTCGGGTCGCGCACCGCGGCTCGGTCCGTGGCTGTGGGGCATCAACGGCGCGTTCTCGGTCTGCGCCAGCGGCCTCGCGCTCGGCTGCTCGATGGTCTTCGGCATCCGCACCACGCTGCTGTGCGGCATGCTCTGTTACGTGCTGCTGCCACTGGCGACGCGCCGCTTGGTCAAGAGCGCGTCCTGAGCCTTCTCGGCCAGCTCCTTCACGAGGTGGCCCATCTTGGGATGCACCGGCTCGACGTCGACCGTGATGCCGCGCTCGCGCAGCGCATCCGAGGTCACCGGGCCGATCGACGCGACGAGCACCTGCCTCCGCAAGGCGTTGAGCAGCGCTTCGGTCCGCGCTTGTTGCTCTGCGACTTGGAGCACGTGATCGATCTGCTGCGCGCTCGTGAACAGCACGGCATCCGCACCGCCGCCTGACAAGAGCTCGATCGCCCGACGCAACGGCGCGGTGTCCTCGGGCAGCTTCCAGGCGTACACAGGCACGACGCTCACGACGGCACCGCGCATGCTCAGCGCCGCTCGCAGCTCCTCGTTCGGCCGGCCGTACTCCTGCACGAACACCCGCTTGCCGGCGACCTCGATCGCCTCGAGCGCGATGACCAGCTCGCGCGTCGTATTCGGCTCGGGCGCGACCACCGCCGGCTTGATGCCGAGCTCCTTCAGCACGGCGACCGGCTTGGGCCCGCGGCACGCGATCGGCAGCGTTCGCAGCGCCTCGAGCAGCCGTTCGCGCGGGTGTCGCTTCTCCAGCACATCCAGCATCGCGCGAAAGCCGACGCCGGTCAGCAGGACGAGCACGTCGCACTCGCCCGCCAGCAGCACGTCCCCGAACGCGAGCGCTTCGACCTGATCCTCGAGCGGCACCTCGCGCATCGACGGCGCGGCGATCGACGCGAATCCGTAGCGTTCGAGCATGCGGATCATGTCGTCGCTCCGCCGGCTCTCGAGGCTCACGACTTTCAGCGGCTCGGTCATGGTGCGCAGGTTAGCAGGCCGTGTTGCCTCCGGGTGTCGGGGCGTGGGAGCGTGCGGCCGCTTTGGTGGCGGCGCTGCGGATCCTGCTGGACGTGATCGTGTTTCGAGTCCGTAGACTCGAGATGGCGAACCTCGCAGGCGCAGTGGCGATCATGGCCGTGTTGCGCCTGCCGCTGGGCGAAGCCGCCGTGCGCACGGTGTTCGCGCTGGTGCTCAACGCGCTGGTCTACCTCAACAACGACTACGTCGATGTCGACCTGGATGCCCAGACGCCGGACAAGGACCGCGCGAAGGTCGCGTTTCTGCAAGCCCACAAGCGCGAGGCCTTCGCCCTGCAGTGGGTGCTGTTCGGTGTGCTGTGCCTGATCGCAACAGCCGCGCCCGGCCTGTGGCTGGCGCTCGTGCTCGGTGCCGGCGTGTGCATCGCGTATTCGAAGTGGCTCAAGCACATCCCGGGGCTCGATATCCTGGCCATGGGCGTGTGGGGCTTCGCGATGCCACTGTGCGGCTCGCCGCTCGATCGCTCGCTCGGGCTGTTGCTCGCGCTTCAGCTCGGCTTGATGTCCGCAGTGTTCGAGACCATCCAGGTGATCCGCGACTACGACGCCGACCGCAGCGCCGGCGTGCGCACGACCGCGGTCGCGCTCGGCGTCGGCCGTACGCTCTGGCTGGCGCGCGCGCTGATGCTCGCGAGCGCGCTGTACGCCGCGTTGGTTCTGCAGCCCGTGGCCGGCGCGATCGCCGCCGCCGCGTTGCTCGTGCCGATGCGCCAAGACGCCGTAGACACGTACTGGACGCGGATCAAGCTGATCTCCGGCGTCGCGTGGCTCTGCATCTGTGCGCTGACGTTCCTTAGCGGTGTACGGTAGCCGCATGCTGCGCGGTGAAAGCGATGTGCTGGTCATTGGCGCGGGGCCTGCCGGCGCCGCGGCCGCCAATGTGCTGGCACGTGCCGGCGTCGACGTCGCGTTGATCGACCGCGCGCGCTTCCCGCGCGACAAGACCTGCGGCGACGCGGTCTCGAACAACGGCTTGCGCTTGCTGCAGGAGCTGGGCGCGCTCGACGCGATCAAGCGCGAGCCGTACGCCGAGGTGCGGCACGGCATCGCGCGCTTCCCAGACGGCTCGAGCATCGCGCGCGAGTACAAGGACCCCGGCTTCATCGTTGCGCGCCTGACGCTCGACGACGCGATCCGGCGCGCTGCGGTCGCAGCCGGCGCGCGGATGATGGAAGGCGTGTCGGCGCGCGAGCTGATCGTAGAGAACGGCCGCGTCGGCGGCGTGCGCGGCGATGCGCTCGACTGGCGCGCCAAGCTCGTCATCGCCGCTGACGGCTACGGCTCGCTCGCCTGGAGCCACGTCGGCGCCAACCCCAAGCAGGGCCGCGGCCTCGCGGTCTCCACGACCGGCTACTACCGCAACATCCGCTTCCCGGAAGGCGCGACCAACGCCGACCATTACTTCGAAGCCGACCTGCCGTGCGGCTACGGCTGGATCTTCCCCGAGGTGTCGGGCGTGGCGAACGCCGGCGTGTACCTGCGCCGCGACGCGTACCAAAAGCTGGGCCGGTCGCTTTCGGACTTGATGGCCGCGTTCGTCGCCCGGCATCCCGAGCGCTTCGCCGGCGCCGAGCGCGTCGGCGGACTGCGCACGTGGAGCCTGCCGATCGCGCCCGCGCGCTTCCCGGCGTCCGCGCCCGGGCTGCTGATCGCTGGCGACGCGGGAGGCTTCATCGATCCTCTGTCGGGCGAAGGCATCTGGCAGGCGCTCCACACCGGCAAGCTGGCGGGCGCGATCGCGGCGGAGGCGATCGGCCACGGCGATCTCACGCCGGAGATGCGGCTGCGCTTCGAGGCGGAGTGCGACCGGGCGATCCGCCGGCCTAGCCGCGCCAAGCTCGCCGTCCAAGATGCGCTGCAAGTGTTCGTGGCGGCCAAGCTGTATCGGATCGGGCCGTTGCGAGCGGCCCTGCGCCTCGCCTATGCGGCACGTGCCTTCGAGATGACGAAGGCCTGAAACCAAGCGACCGCCTCCACGACCTACGGGCACAGTTTTGTCGCGTCAAATCGGGGGTCCCGACCCCCCGTGCTTGGCAAGACTAAGCTGCATGTTAGAGTCCGCCCGCGCTCGCCCCGGGGGCGCCTCGGAGAACGCGGTCGCCCCGTCGCTCCCATCAATCGGAGTGCTCGTGGCACGCGACTTCGAAGGCTCGATCGTGTTAGCGCCGGGCTAAATAGAGCCTTGGCTGGGCGCTGCTTCGAACACGGCAATCGTCGCTACTCGTGCAATTACGGCGCTCAGCTCCGCGCCATACCGTCTGCGTCCGACCATGGAGAACAACCTCTTCTTCCGCTGGCTGAATTCATCGCTCGGCAAGAAGGTCGTGATGGCCCTCACGGGCCTCTTCTTGTGCGTGTTCTTGCTCGAGCATCTGTACACCAACCTGTTGCTCTACGCGGGCGACGGTGGCGTGCGGTTCGATGAGGCGTCGCACCAGATGGTGCATACGCTGCTCATCCGGATCATCGAATTCGTACTGTTCGGCGCGATTATCGTGCACGTGGTCCAGGCGCTTCGTTTGACCGGCGAGAACAGCAAGGCGCGGCCCAAGAAATACGCGGTCGACGGCACGTCGGAGACCAGCGATTGGTTCTCGCGCAACATGCTGCCCACGGGCGGCGTAGTGCTGTTCTTCATCATCGTCCACTTGCGGATGTACTTCCTCGAGTACCGCGTTCTCTACAACGTCGGCGGCGATGGCCAGCTGACGCTGGCGCAAGAGGTCGCGACCTCGCTCGCGAACCCCTTGTATGCGGTGCTCTATCTGATCGGCGTGTTGTGCCTCGCGCTGCACGTGAACCACGGCTTCCACGCCGGGTTGCACAGCCTGGGCTTGAGCAACCGCAAGTACGGCGACATCTGGAAGAAGGCGGCCACCGGCTACGCCACGCTGATCTTCCTTGGCTTCAGCTCGTTCCCGATCCTGTTCTTCTTGTCGGGCGCGCTCGGCTGGGACCTCTTGAACTGGAGCGTGACGCCATGAGCAGCAAATTCCCGCCGCCGCCACCCAGTCTTGGCAGCAAGGTTCCGCCGCCTGCGCTCGGCAGCAAGCCTCCGGCCGCGAGCAGCCCGAAGCTCGACAGCAAGATCCCGCCCGGTGCGCTCGGCGAAAAATGGACCACCTACCGCTCGAAGACGCAGCTGGTTAATCCGGCCAACAAGCGCAGCATCGAGATCATCGTGGTTGGCTCCGGCCTGGCCGGCGCATCGGCTGCCGCGAGCCTCGCCGAGCTCGGCTACAAGGTGAAGTGCTTCTGCTTCCAGGACTCGCCGCGCCGCGCGCACTCGATCGCCGCGCAAGGCGGCATCAACGCCGCGAAGAACTACCAGAACGACGGCGACAGCGTTTACCGCCTCTTCTACGACACGATTAAGGGCGGCGATTACCGCGCGCGCGAAGCCAACGTTCACCGGCTCGCGGAAGTCAGCGTCAACATCATCGATCAGTGCGTCGCGCAGGGCGTGCCGTTCGCGCGTGAGTACGGCGGCTTGCTCGCCAACCGCTCGTTCGGTGGCACGCAGGTCCAGCGCACGTTCTACGCCGCGGGCCAAACGGGCCAGCAGCTCTTGCTCGGCGCGTACAGCGCGCTCGAGCGCCAGGTCGGCCTCGGCACGGTCACGATGTACTCGCGCCACGAGATGCTCGACATCGTCATGATCGACGGCAAGTGCCGCGGCATCATCGCGCGCGACCTGATCAGCGGAAAGCTCGAGCGCCACTTCGGCCACGCCGTGCTCTTGTGCACCGGCGGCTACGGCAACGTGTTCTTCCTGTCGACCAACGCGATGGGCAGCAACGTCACCGCCGCCTGGAAGGCGCACAAGCGCGGCGCGTTCTTCGGCAACCCCTGCTACACGCAGATCCACCCGACCTGCATCCCGGTCTCCGGCGACCACCAGAGCAAGCTGACGTTGATGAGCGAGTCGTTGCGAAACGACGGCCGCATCTGGGTGCCGAAGAAGCAGGACGACACGCGCAAAGCCAGCGCGATCCCGGAAGACGAGCGCGACTACTACCTGGAGCGCCGCTACCCGGCCTTCGGTAACCTCGTCCCGCGTGACGTGGCATCGCGCGCCGCCAAGGAACGCTGCGACGCAGGCTTCGGCGTGGGCCCGTCGAAGATGGCCGTCTATCTCGACTACAAAGACGCCTTCGTTCGCTACGGCACCACCAAGGCCAAGCAGCTCAACATGCCAAACGCCGACGCGGCGACCATCGCGCGTCTAGGCCAAGAGGTCGTCGCCGAGAAGTACGGCAACCTCTTCGCGATGTACGAGAAGATCACCGGCGAGAACCCGTACGAAGTGCCAATGCGGATCTACCCCGCGGTGCACTACACGATGGGCGGCCTGTGGGTCGACTACGAGCTGATGACCTCGGTCAAGGGCTTGTACGCGCTCGGCGAAGCGAACTTCTCCGATCACGGCGCCAACCGCCTCGGCGCTTCCGCGCTGATGCAGGGCCTGGCCGATGGCTACTTCGTCATCCCGTACACCATCGGCAACTACCTCTCGAACGAGATCCGCGTAAAGCCGATCTCGACGGATCACGAGGCGTTCGTCGCCGCCGAGCGCGGCGTGAAGGAAACGCTCGACCGCATGCTCAGCATCAAGGGCACGAAGACGGTCGATCACTTCCACAAGGCGCTCGGCAAGATCATGTGGAACGAGTGCGGCATGGCTCGCAATCTCGAGGGCCTCAAGAGGGCGATCGAGCAGATCCGCGCGCTGCGCGATGAGTTCTGGCGCGACGTGCGCATCCCCGGCACGAGCGGCGAGATCAACCTCGAGCTCGAAAAGGCCGGCCGCGTCGCCGACTTCATCGAGCTCGGCGAGCTGATGTGCATCGACGCGCTGAACCGCGGCGAGTCGTGTGGCGGCCACTTCCGCGAAGACCATCAGACCGAAGACGGCGAAGCCGAGCGTCACGACGCAGACTTCATGTACGTCGCGGCCTGGGAGTACAAAGACACGGGCAGCTTCGAGCTGCACAAGGAAGCGCTCAACTACGAAGTCGTGAAGCCTTCGCAGCGTTCCTACAAATGATTCTGGAGCAACACCCATGAAGCTCACGCTCAACATCTGGCGCCAGAAGGATCCGAAGGACGAAGGCCGCTTCGTCACCTACCCCGTGGACGACGTGTCGCCCGACATGTCCTTCCTCGAGATGATCGACGTGCTCAACGAGAAGCTCATCGCCAAGGGCGACGAGCCGGTCGCGTTCGATCACGACTGCCGCGAAGGCATCTGCGGCGCATGCAGCATGCACATCAACGGCCGCGCGCACGGCCCGCAAGCCGGCACGACCACGTGCCAGCTCCACATGCGGCAGTTCAAGGACGGCCAGACGATCACGATTGAGCCCTGGCGCGCCGGAGCGTTTCCGGTGCTCAAAGACTTGATCGTCGACCGCGGCGCGTTCGATCGCATCATCGCGGCCGGCGGCTACGTCTCGGTGAACACGGGCAGTGCGCGCGACGCGAACAACCTGCCCGTGCCCAAGCCGGACGCCGACGCGGCGTTCGCAGCGGCCGCCTGCATCGGTTGCGGCGCGTGCGTCGCAGCGTGCAAGAACGCTTCCGCAATGCTGTTCGTGTCCGCCAAGGTCTCGCAGCTCGCGCTGCTGCCGCAGGGCCAAGTCGAGCGCACCGAGCGCGTGTTGAACATGGTCACGCAGATGGACTCCGAGGGCTTCGGCAACTGCACCCTCACCGGCTCGTGCGAAGCCGAGTGCCCGAAGCAGATCTCGGTCGAGAACATCGCTCGCATGAACCGCGAGCACCTGCGCGCCGTGCTCGTGAAGCCGAAGCCGATCGACAATCTCGGCGGCGCTGGCTGATCCGCTATGATGGCGGCATGTCATCGGCAGCCAAGCTTGGACGTGACCTCACGCCAGCCTGGCTGCTCTTCCCGCTAGCGTGCGCGCTGCAAATCGCCGCCTTCTCGAGCGCCCGGCTCGACGACGCGTTCATCACCTTTCGCTACGGCCAGAACCTCGCGCTCGGCCACGGCATGGTGTTCAACCCGGGTGAACGGCTGATGGGCTCCACGAGCCCCGGCGAGGTGCTGCTCTCGGCGCTCGTCTACGCGGTCGCCGGGCTCGCGAGCACACCGTCCGTGATGGCCGCACTGGGCTGCGCCGCTTGGACCGCGCAGGCGATGGCGGTGAAGCTGCTGCTCGATCGCGTGCTCGGCGCGAGCGGCGCATGGCTCGTAAGCGTCGCCATTCTCGTCGGCGCCGCCGGGTCGAGTCAGTGGGTCGCGCTCGAGACGAACCTCGCGGTGGCCCTCACCTTGTCCGCGTTCGTTTGCTCCAATCGCGACCGCTACGTCCTGGCTGCGTTCTTGTGTGGCGTCGCGGCGGTGGTGCGGCCGGATACGCTGATCGTTACGTCGCTGCTCGGCCTGCGTGCGTTGCTCGTGCTGCGTGCTCGCGTTTGGCGACCGGCGCTCGCGTTCGCAGCACCGGTCGTGCCGTGGCTGGCGTTTGCGGCGATGTACTTCGGCAGCGTCGTCCCGCGCAGCGCGAAGGCGAAGTTCCAGCGCACCGGCTTCGAGGAGTACGCGCTGCATATGCGCGATCACCTGAGCTCGACGCTGCTCGAGCCGCTCGGCATGGGCACGCTCTGGCCGGTGGCGTTCGCAGCGATCCTCGGCGGCGGGTATCTGCTCGTAAAGCGTGAGCGTTCGACCGGCTGGTGGCTCGCATACGGCGCGCTGCACATCGCCGCGTACCTGCATCTGCGAACGATCACGCTGCACGCGTGGCACCTGTATCCGGCGGCCGTGATCGCTCTGATCACCGTGCTGAGCGGGCTCGTGCTCGCCGTGCAAAAATTTCTCGTCCGGCAGGTCTCGCGGCCCGAGCACATCGATCGGACGCTGCTGCTGCTCGCCGCGTTGCTCGCGTTTTTCTATGGGTCGCGCACGCTGAGCCTCGCGCGCGCGCAAGAGGCCGACTACTGGACCGGCGCGCGCGACAAGACGTACCTGCAAATCGCCTCGTACCTGCAGCCGCGCATTCAGCCGGGCGACCGCTTCGCTGCGATCGAGGTCGGCACGCTCGCGTATTACACGCAGCTGCCTGCGTTCGACATCGGCATGCTGGTCACCGATCGCAAGAAGCCACCGCCGACGCCGATCCGCTACGTCGTGCTCGATCCGCTGTTCGCAGACCTCGCGCCACCCTTCCTCCCGGCCGGCCAGGGCCGCTCGCACGAGTTCTCGGCGGCGCTGTACGCGATCCCGTCCGGCGTCTCGTACTTCGACATCATGCACAGCAAGCTCGCCGAGCGCCGCAAGCAGCAGCAATAGTCAGTGCGGCAAGCGCAGGCTCAAGAGCGCACCGATATCGACCAAGCTCAGTCGATCCGGCACTTCGGGCAGGACGGCCGACACGGCCTCGGGAATGCGCGCCGGCGAAATGATCGCGAGCTGAACCGTGCGAGAGCCTTCATCGAACAGCACGATGAAGTAGCGAGGCTCCCGGCTCGGTCGCACGAATGCAGCGCCGGGCCCGCCGGCCGGCGACGCGATCGCGCCCGCTGCGGCTTGCTGGCTCGTGCTCTTGTCGATCAGGTCGACCTCGGGCCCAAGCGTGCTCGTGTCGCACTGATCGCCGCACGGCCCCTCGCCGATGTAGCCCTGATAGCCGAAGAAGTTCGTGCTGAACACATCGAGATTCATCGCATCGTTGTTGTCGTTGACGACCTCGAACGCGTTGAGCTGGCCGCAGCCGTCACCGAGGAACCACTCCGCAGGATCCTTCGCGTAGCAATGGCAATCGCCGAACTTCCCGGAGCGCACCAGCTCACCGTGGCTGAAGCCGATCCACGGCGCGTCGTACCAGTTGTCCGCAGCGTCGTTGCCGCAGTGCTGCGCTGCCGGGATCGCGGGATCGCCGACGTGGGGCATCGACAACAACATCACGAACAACTTCGAGCCGCTCCAGCCGGCGTGCTTCGACGCACCCTCGGGTGGAGTCGGACAATACGGCACGCTGCCGGGGCCGCACGGAAACACGTCGCTGCTCGCCACATCGACCAAGCATTGATTGCCTACGATGCCTTCGAACGGAGCACCCGCGGTCGCATCGCCGTCGAACGAGAGCCCCGCCTGACTGACGCCGGCGGGTGATGGCGGCCGATCGAAGAACGCGACCCGCGCCCAATCGCCCGAGTCTGGCCAGAACGGTTGGTACACCGCGAGCTCGTGAACCTCGATCGGCCCGCGCAGGGTCATGATCAGCTCTTCGTTCCAAGGCGAGAGCGGCGCGCCGGGAAGGTCGTGCCGCGTCATGCAGCACGTGTCCGTGTCGATCGCACTGCATTCACCGCTCGCCGGGTCGCGACGGCTCGGATACCAACCCGCCGCCCCGATCTCTCGAAAGGTGATCGTGCCGCCGTTCGAGGGCGTCGCCGAGACCGCAGCATCGGCGCGGGCGCCGCTATCGACTAAGCCAGCATCGAGCACCGCAGCGTCTCCGACGTGACCTGCATCCACGCCGGCGTCCATGCGCTCGGGCGGCATCGCGCCGTCCATGACCACCGCAGCATCGCGCGCAGGCAGCTGGCCACCGTCACCGACGCCTTCGGGGGCACCGCCCGAACCGCGCGGTTCGCTCGTACAGGCCACGAGCAACAACATGCTGAACAGCGTTCCAATGCCCGGCGCCCGCATCGCCGCGAGCGTACGCCATTCGGCCTCACGCGTGTACGCGCGGGCCTTTCGACTTGTCCTGCGCGATCAGCTCCTTCAAGAAGCGTCCCGTATATGAGGCGCTGACCCGAGCGACCGCCTCCGGCGTGCCCTCGGCGATCACCTGCCCGCCGCCGTTGCCGCCCTCCGGCCCCATGTCGATCAACCAGTCGGCGCAGCGAACGACGTCGAGGTTGTGCTCGATCACCACCACGGTGTTGCCGGCATCGACCAGTTGCTGCAGCACGTCGAGCAGCTTGTGGATGTCGTCGAAGTGCAAGCCGGTGGTCGGCTCGTCGAGCACGTACAGCGTCTTGCCATGCGTGCGCTTGCCAAGCTCGCGGCTCAGCTTCACGCGCTGCGCTTCGCCACCGCTCAACGTCGTGGCCGGCTGGCCGAGCGCGACATACCCGAGGCCCACCTCGGCCAGCGTGTCCAAGATGTGCGAGAGCTTCGGGTGAGCGCCGAACAGCTCACGGCACTCTTCGATCGACTTCTCGAGCACGTCGGCGATGCTGAGGTCACGGTACTTCACCTCCAGCGTCTGCGCGCTATAGCGCCGGCCGCGGCACACCTCGCACGGCACGAACACGTCCGAGAGGAAGTGCATCTCGACCTTGACCACGCCGTCGCCTTCGCACGCCTCACAGCGGCCGCCCTTCACGTTGAACGAGAAGCGGCCGGCGTCGTAGCCGCGCGTGCGCGCCTCGGGCAGCTGCGCGAACACCTCACGGATCAAGTCGAACGACTTGGTGTACGTGCCGGGGTTGCTGCGCGGCGTGCGGCCGATCGGCTTCTGGTCGATCGCGATCACGCGCTCGATCTTGTCGAGGCCGACGATCTTCTTGTGCGCGCCAATGCGGTCGCGCGAGTCGTGCAGCGCCTTGCCGAGCGCCGGCAGCAGGATGCCGTTCACGAGCGAGCTCTTGCCCGCGCCGCTCACGCCGGTCACCGCGACCAAAACACCGAGCGGGATCTCCACGTCGATGTTCTTGAGGTTGTTCTCGGTCGCGCCCTCGATCCGCAGCGTGTCCTTGAACGGACGGCGCGGGCGCGGCGTCGCGACCTGCTTGCGGCCGGAGATGTACTGCGCGGTCAAGCCTTCGCCGCGCGCCAGCACCTCTTGCGGCGTGCCTGAGCTGACCACGCGTCCGCCGAGCTTGCCTGCGCCCGGACCGAAATCCACGAGATAGTCCGAAGCCATGATCGTGGCTTCGTCGTGCTCGACCACGAGCACCGTGTTGCCGAGGTCGCGCAAGCGCTTGAGCGTAGCGATCAAGCGGTCGTTGTCGCGCGGATGCAAACCGATGCTCGGCTCGTCGAGCACGTACATCACGCCGCTCAGCTCACTGCCGAGCTGGCTGGCCAAGCGAATGCGCTGCGCCTCACCGCCGCTCAGCGTCGGACCCGAGCGATCGAGCGTGAGGTACTCGAGGCCGACGTTGAGCAGAAAGCCCAAGCGGCTGTGCACCTCGGCGAGCGCAGGCGCGGCGATCGCCTTGCGATTGCCCTTGAGGTCGAGCTCCTTGAGGAACGCCTGCGCGTCCTTCACCGTCATGCTGGCTAGCTCGGCGAGGCCGATGGTGCCGAGCTTCACGAACAAGCTCTCTGGCCGCAGCCGCTTGCCGTCGCACACGTCGCAGCGGCTCTCGGTCATGTAGCGCGCGTAGTGGTCGCGCATCGCCTGCGAGCTGGTCGCTTGATAGCGCCGCATCAGCTGCGGGATCACGCCTTCGAAGCGCATGCCCCAGCTGCCGTGCGTCTCCGAGCCTTCCTTGCCCCACTCCACTTTGATGCGCTTGTCGCCGAGGCCGAACAGCACTTGCTGCTGCTTCTTCTCGCCCAGCTTCGACCACGGCACGTCGAGATCCACGCCGCAGGTCTTGGCCAGCGCATCGATGATGCGGAACGTCCAGCCTTCGCCGCGATCCATCGCCGTCTTCCACGGTGCGATCGCGCCCGCGCGCAACGACAGCGTCTTGTCCGGGATGACCAGCAGCGGATCCACGGTCAGCCGCGTACCCAGGCCGTGGCACTCCGGGCAGCTGCCGAGTGGACTGTTGAACGAGAAGCTCTGCGGGCTCAGCTCCGGGAACGCATGCCCGCAGCAGCTGCGCGCCTCGCTGTAGCGTTGCTGGCCCTGGCCTTCGACGTCCACGTCGAGCTCGCCCTTGCCTTCACGCAGGCCAAGCTCCACGGCTTCGGCGAGCCGCTGGCGGTCCTTCTTGCTGATCGTGACGCGGTCGATGACCAGGTCGAAGTCGTGCTTGATGTGCTTCTTGAGCGCGGGCGCGGCGTCGAGCCGCACGATCGCGCCATCGATCCGCGCGCGCACGAAGCCGCGCTTTTGCGCGTCCTCGATCACGTCGCGCAGCTCACCCTTGCGGTGCTGCACGATCGGCGCGAGCAACGTCGCCTTCTTGCCGTCGGCGCGCTCGAGCAGCACATCGACGATCTCTTGCGGCGAGCTGCTCTTCACCTGCTTGCCGCACTTGTGACAGTGCTGCAGGCCGACGCGCGCGTACAAGACACGCAGGTAATCGTGCACCTCGGTGATCGTGCCGACGGTCGAGCGCGGGTTGCTCGAGGCGGTCTTCTGCTCGATCGCGATCGTCGGCGACAAGCCGCGCAGGCGCTCGACCGGCGGGCGATCGAGCTGGCCCAAGAACTGGCGCGCGTACGCGCTCAAGCTCTCGATGTAGCGGCGCTGGCCTTCGGCGTAGAGCGTGTCGAACGCCATGCTGCTCTTGCCCGAGCCGCTGACGCCGGTGAACACGACGTACTTGCGCTTCGGGATCGCGAGGTAGTCGACGTTCAGGTTGTGGGTGCGCGCGCCGAACACCTCGAGCGACTCGGCCTCGCCTGCCGGCGCGAACGGCACGACCTCGGCGATATGGCTTTTGCTTCCACCTAAGTCGGCCGCTTCCGCGTGCTCCGAGCCGTTCGTCTTCTTGCTGCCTCGCGTCCGGACATTGCCCATGGGACGGCGCTCTTAGCACGAGCCCGTGACAGCTGCATATGCGTTCAGATCGGGGCTGCTGCCAGCGTGGTGGCAGCAGGCTTGGTCCGGCTTAGGCGCCTTTTCGGAGGCCGTACCGGGCCATCCGCTCGCGCAGCGTGCTGGCGGGCAGCCCGAGTCGGGCGGCAGCGCCCTGCTTGCCGCCCACGACCCAGTTACAAGCCTCCAAGGCGGCCCGCATCATGTTCACCTCGACCTCGTGCAGGGTCGCTGGCGCACCGCCGGATGTGGGGTCAGGGAGCGCGGCAGGCCGGGCCATCACCGCGGCGCTCTGCACCGGCGTCATCCGCTCGGCCACCGCGGCGGCGAGCGTCGGCCCGTTGATCGGCCCGCGGAACGGCTCATCGAACGCCAGCAGCGGCGAGTCGGTGATGATCACGGCGCGCTCGATCACGTTCTGCAGCTCGCGCACGTTGCCCGGCCACGGATACGTCCGCAGCCGCTCGCGGAGCGACGGCGAGATGCCCTCGACGCGCTTGCCCAGCTTGCGACCCGACTGCACCGCGAAGAACTCGGCGAGCAAGATCACGTCATCGCCGCGCTCGCGCAGCGGCGGCAACGTCACCGGAAAGACATTGAGCCGGTAATACAGATCCGCTCGGAACCGGCCCGCCGCGACCGCGTCCTCGAGGTTCTGATTGGTCGCCGCGATCACGCGCACGTCGACGCGGATCGTCTTGGGATCGCCGAGCCGTTCCAGCTCGCCCTCTTGCAGCACGCGCAACAGCTTGGCTTGCAGCTCGAGCGGCATGTCGCCGATCTCGTCGAGGAACAGCGTGCCTTCGTGCGCCAGCTCGAAGCGCCCGATGCGCCGCGCCAGCGCGCCCGTGAACGCGCCCTTCTCGTGACCGAACAGCTCGCTCTCGATCAACGTCGCGGGCAACGCGGCGCAGTTGACCTTCACCAGCGCGCGCTCTTTGCGCGGGCTGCTCTCGTGCACGGCGCGCGCGATCAGCTCCTTGCCCGTGCCGGATTCGCCGAGCACCAGCACCGTCGCGTTGGTCGCCGCGACCTGCTGAACCTTGCGCAGCACGGAAAGCAGGGTCGAGCTCTTGCCCACGACCTCGCCGAAGCTCTGCTCGTGCGTGATCTCCTGGCGCAGGTACACGTTCTCGGCTTGCAGCCGGTTCTTCAGCTGCTCCAGCTCGGTGAGCGCGTTGCGCAGCGCCAGCTCGGCGGCCTTGCGCGCGGTGATGTCGCGCGCGATCGCGCAGTTCATCGCCTCGCCCTCGACGTTCAATGCTGCGATCGAGACGTCGACCGGGATGTGCTCGCCGCCGCGCGTGCGCAGCCGCGTCTCGATCTGCACGGGCGCTTGCCCGACCGCTACGAACGCGGGCCAGCCATCGCCGGCGTCGCGCTCGACGATGTCAGCCACGCGCAACTCGAGCAGCTCGCTACCGACGTAGCCGAGCAGCGCGCTGGCCGCGTGATTGGCGCGGCGCAGTCGGCCGTCCGCGGACAGCCACAAGATCATGTCGGGCGCGTGCTCGATCGTGAGATGCGAGAGCTTCAGCATGCGGACGGCCGTCGCCGTCGCTTGGCCCAAATCTGGATCGGTCTCGCCGCTGCCCGCCATGGATTGAATGGCGACGTTCATACACGCCTTCGCGCGCAGACAACACTAAACCCAGGTGCTGATCAGGTCCGCGGCGGTCCGGTCCAGGTCGCGGCTGGCGCGCGCGGCGCGGCGCTCGGGGCTCTGTTCCTTCTGCAGCTCGCGGCGCCAGGCGAGCGCCCGGCACACTTCGCTCGACAGCGAGCGGTTGCACCAGGGCTTCTCGATCAACGCAAACGGTCGGGCCTGCTCGGCGGCGCGGCGGACCGCGATCGGCTCGGCGCGACCGGTGAGCAAGATCCGCGGCGCCAGTGGGTGGCGCTCGGCGATGCGCGCGAGCAGGTCGATGCCGTCCAGCTCGGGCATGCACAGATCGCTGATCACCAGATCGACCGGCGAGCTCTGCGCGTGCGCCAAGGCCAGCTGCGAGCTCGCCATGCAGGTGACCTTGCTGAAGCCATCGAGCTGAAGCGTCGCGGCCACCGCATCCAGGATCATCGGCTCGTCGTCCACCACCAGCACATGCGCGGCCGCGTCGGCCTCCGAGAGGTCGCGGCATGAGCAGTTGCGGAAGAAGGCCTCGAGCATGCGTGTCGGATTTCCTTGATGACCTTAAGGCAGGGCCGATTGCCAGTGCCTTACCGGGGTCGAAGCCGCCGGCCGGCAGCCGCCGCGCAGCTGAGCGGGCGGTTGGGATGCGAGACGTAGCAAGCCACATGCCCGCAACACTCACCGCACAATTTCGTTCGGCTGGGGCGTCGGCGGCTCGGGATCCGTGCCTCGACGCGCTTTCCGTGGCACTGAATCGCCATGCGCCGCCCCCACCACCTCACAAGCCTGCGCATCGCGAGTCGCCTGGTCTTCGTAGCGGCGCTCGCGGCGCTCCAGGCACAGGCCTGCTCCCAAGCCGAGCCCGCGGCGCCGCCTGCCGCCCCGGCGACCGCCGGCGGTGAAAGGCCGGTCGCGCAGCCCGCGCCGTTGCTCGGCAACGCCCCCTCGGCCCAGATGGCAGTCGAGCCCCGCCAGTCGGGGGCCCCGGTCGACCCGAGCACCGTCAGCTCCGAGCCCTCAGCTCTGATCCAAAAGCCGCAGCCAGCGCCGGCCACGACCAGCCAGCCACAGGCCGCGCCGACCTACGTCACGGCGCCGCCGCCCGCCCCGCAGCCCGAGGCCTACCCCACCCAGACCTCGGCGAGCTGGGTCTGGGCGCCCGGCTACTGGTACTGGCACGGCGGCCAATACGTTTGGATCGGCGGGGCCTGGATCCCGGCGCGGCGCGGCCATGTCTACGTCAGCGCGCGTTGGGTGCAGCACGACCGCGGCTGGACGTTCATGCCCGGCGGTTGGGCGCTCAGCACGTACGACCCGATCGTGTACCCGGTTTACCCGTACGACCCGTTCTATTACGGCGACTACTGGAGCAGTCACCACTACCACCACCATCATCACGGGCACGCCTGGCATGGTGGTCGCGCGAACGATCGCCAGTTCGTTCGCCCGGAAGGCAGCCTCGGCATTCGCCGCATCGATCGCGGCGGCGGGCGCAGCTCATCGCGCGTGCGCGTCCGCGCGCGGCGCTAGAGGCTCGCTTCCACCTTTGGCGGTTGGGGCGCCGGTTGAGGCGCCGGTTGCGATGTCGGCTGTGGCGCAGCGTCGGGGTACATGCGCCAGTGCTTGTCGACGATCAGACGCGCGCCGCGGGCGAACGTTAGATACGAGAACGCCCACTGAATCAGCACGAACAAGCGGTTCTTGAAGCCGCTCAAGTAGTAGATGTGGATCACGAGCCAAGCGAACCACGCGAGCAGGCCGCTCAAGTGCAGCTTGCCGGTCTGCACCACCGCACGACTGCGACCGATCGTCGCCATCTGACCTTTGTCGAGATACGCGAACGGCTTGCGCGGGCGGCCGCGCAGATCGTCGAGGATCGTGCTGGCCGCGTAGCGCCCTTGCTGCAGCGCTGCCGGCGCGACACCCGGCAGCGGCTTGCCGTTCTCGCCGATCACGAGCGCCATATCGCCGAGCACGAACAGCTCTGGATGACCCGGCACCGTGAGCTCCGGCGTCACCTTCACGCGGCCCTGGCCGTCGCGCTCCGCGCCCAGTGACGCGCCGAGCTCCGAAGCTTTGACGCCCGCAGCCCACAGCACCGTGCCCGTGCGAATCCGCTCTTGGCCGACTTGGACGCCGGTCGCGTCGATGTCGGTGACCTTGCTGCTGGTCCAGATCTGCACGCCCAGCGCCTCGAGATCCCGCGCCGCGCGCGCTGCGAGCTCAGGACCGAAGCTCGTCATGATGGTCGGTCCGGCCTCGATCAGGATCACGCGCGTGAGCTTCGGATCGATCCGCCGGAAGTCGCGCGCCAAGGTAAACCGACTCATCTCGCCGATCGCGCCCGCGAGCTCGACGCCGGTCGGACCGCCGCCGACGATCACGAACGTCAGCCATTGCTTGCGCAGCTCCGGATCGCTCTCGCGCTCGGCCAGCTCGAACGCCGTCAACACGCGGCGGCGAATCTCGGTCGCCTGCTCGAGCGTCTTGAGGCCGGGCGCGAAGCGCTCCCAGCGCTCTTGGCCGAAGTACGCGTGCTGCGCGCCCGTAGCGACGATCGCGTAGTCGTACGCGATCTCACCGAAGTCACCGAGCACGCGCCGCCCCGCGACATCGAGCGCGCTCGCCGCGCCTTGAATCACGGTGACCGACGAGAAGCCGTGCAACAGGCCGCGAATCGGCGCCGCGATCTCCGCCGGGCTGAGCCCCGCCATCGCCACTTGATAGAGCAGCGGTTGAAACAGGTGATAGTTGCGCCGATCGACGACGGTGATCTCGAGCTCGCGCGACTTGCCGAGCCGCTTGGCGGCGTTCAAGCCGGCGAAGCCGCCGCCGATGATCACGACGCGTTTGCGAGCGGGCTCGGTCACGCGCGGATGATAGCCGGCACGAACGATCGTGGCGTGTGAATCGCCCGGCTAGCCGGCGTCTTCGTCCGATATGCCGGCGTCCCGAATGCCTGCGTCAGGAACGCCCGCATCGAGCGGCGGAATGTCCACGTCCGTGCAGCCGCACGGCTCGCCGATCGGAGCGCAGTACGGCTCGTACTCCACCGGTCGGAATCGCTTCAAGTTGAAGCCTTCGCGCAAGCAGCACTGCTCTTCGCCCACCACGCATTGGTCGGCGCCGCAATCGATCTTGTCTTGGACGGCTTCGCCCGTCGGCTGTCGCGCGAGGTTGCTCGCCGGCGCGCAGATGCCGATGAAGTCGTGCGGAATCAGCAAGCTCGTGCGGCATTCGAGCTTGCCGTCCGCGGTGCATACGCCACCCGCATGGCAGAGCGGGAACGTGCGTTGGAAATCGCATTCGTCTGCGCACTCGGCCGCGGTGTAGCTCACGCCGGTCGGCTCGAAGCGCGCGCAGCACGCGCCGCCGCCGCAGTCCTCCGGCCCATCGCACTGCGCGACCATGCTCAGCACGCACAGCTCCTCGTCAGGCACACGCCCGTCCCAGCCGGGCGAAGGCTCCATGGCGCTATCGGGGCCGGCGTCGGTGCTCGCATCGTCGAGGGGCGCGGCCGCGTCCATGCCCGCGTCCTCGGGAGGAGGGGTGCCGGTGTCAGGTGGCACGACGGCGGGCTCATCGTCGCCGCAAGCGACCGCCAAGGCGGCGCTCAACGCGACGACAATACAGACCCACGTGCCACGCGCGAACACTGAGCGCGCCATAACTCCCAAAGCCCCTTCGCTCGAACCCAAATCGAATCTAAGTAGCCCCTTCGTGCGGGGCAAGACGGCAACAGCCAAGCTCATGTGCGGATTGCAGCCATTGAATGTGCGTCACGCGACAAACGCCTCGTGGCCCCAGCAGAGTGGACGGCAGAAGGGATTTCGGTCGGCGTTGGAAACAGTGCGCGCAGTGTCCATTTTTGCGCGGTAGACGGCGGGAGCCGCGGTGTAGCGTGCCGGCATGGCGGCCTCCACTACGTTCCCGCAGCTCGCGCCGTTACCCCGGATCCTGCTCGGCCCGGGGCCGAGCGATCCACATCCGCGCGTGCTCGCCGCCCTCGCCGCGCCGACGCTGGGCCATCTCGATCCTCAGTTCCTCGGCTACATGGACGATATCCAGCGTCTGCTCCGCGAGACCTTTCGCACCAGCAACACGCTCACCTTCGCGGTCTCCGGCACTGGCTCGGCCGGCATGGAAGCGTGCCTCGTCAACATGCTGGAGCGCGGGGATCGCGTCGTGGTCGGTGAGAACGGTGTGTTCGGCGGCCGCATCGCCGAGATCGCCGATCGACTCGGCTGCGAGGTGACGCGCGTCGTGGCGCCGTTCGGCGAAGCGCTCGATCTCGATCGGATGCGCGATTCGATCCGTGCCGTGAAGCCCAAGCTCGTAGCCGTCGTGCACGCCGAGACCTCGACCGGTGTGCTGCAGAGCATCCCACCGATCACCGAAGCCGCACGCGAGGTCGGCGCGCTCACGCTCGTCGACTGCGTGACGTCGCTCGGCGGCGTGCCGGTGGAGCTGGACGCGTGGCAAGTCGATCTCGCGTACTCGGGCACGCAGAAGTGCTTGAGCTGCCCGCCGGGCCTCGCGCCGGTCACGTTCTCGGAGCGCGCGGTCGCTGCGCTGCGCGCGCGCACGACCAAAGTAACCTCGTGGTACCTGGATGCGAGCCTCTTGCTCAACTACTGGGGCGGCGATCGCGCGTACCACCACACCGCGCCGATCAACATGCTGTACGCGTTGCGTGAAGCGCTGCTCGTGCTGCGCGAGGAAGGCCGCGACGCCGCGTTCGCGCGCCATCGCCTGTGCCACGAGAGCTTGGTCGCCGGCCTGACCGCGATGGGCATCGCCTCGCCGGTGGCGGCGCGCGATCGCATGCCGCAGCTGAACGCGGTCGCGATTCCGAGCGGCGCGGACGACGTCGCCGTCCGCAAGGCGCTGTTGCGCGACTACGGCATCGAGATCGGCGGCGGCCTGGGCTCGCTCAAAGGCCGGATCTGGCGGGTCGGCCTGATGGGTCACAGCGCGCGGCGCGCCAACGTCCTCACATTCTTGAGCGCGCTGGAAGAAGTCCTCGGCCGGTTCGGCGTCGCAGTCGAACGCGGGCGGGCGCTGCATGCCGCAGCCGCGGTTTGGCCCCAAGATGGCTAGTCGTATGGAGGTTTTTCGGATGAGCGCTGCTCGATTCCCCCGCGTGGTCGCGGCGCTGGCTGCCGTCGCCGCGCTCGGCGTCGCCCTGCCCGCCCTGCATTCGCGCGCCGAAGGGCCTGCCAAGCCGGCCGCGGCGAAGAAACCAGGTCAAGCCAAGGCGCCCGGGCTGCTCTACAAGCTCGAGTCGACCAACGCGACGGTCTACGTGCTGGGCTCGATCCACGTCGCCAACGAGTCGCTCTACCCGCTCGACGCGCGCATCACCAAAGCCTTCGAGCAGAGCGACGTGCTGGTGCTCGAGACCGAGCTCACGCCCACCGCCAAGGCGCGCGGCGCCAAGCTGCTGCAGCAAGCGGGCCTGTACACGCCGCCCGACACCCTCGACGCCCACCTCGACGACAGCACGCGCGCGGCGCTGCAGGGCGCCCTCGCACAGCGCGGCATCCCGCCCGAAGCGGTTCAGGTCATGCGCCCGTGGCTGGTCTCGCTGACGCTCACGATGGCGCAGCTCAGCACGCTCGGCTTCAAGCCGGAGCTCGGCATCGACGAGCACTTTCGCGCGCGCGCCATGCGCAAGCACCTGGCCTCGATCGAGACCGTCGAGCAGCAGGTCGCGGTGTTCAAGGACATGCCCGAGGCCGTGCAGCTCGCGGCGCTTCGCCAGACGCTCGAGCAGCTCCCGGAGCTGTCGACGATGGTCGACCAAGCCTTCAACGCCTGGCGCACCGGCGATACAGCCGCGCTCGACGGCCTGCTGGTCGCACCGATGCGCAAAGAGTTCCCCAAGCTGTACGAACGGGTGTTCGTGGACCGCAACCGCCGGATGGCCGAGGCGATCGCGAGCTACCTCGAGGGCAACGGCAGCGTGTTCGTGGTGGTCGGAGCCGGCCATCTGGTAGGACCGAGCAGCGTCCTGCACTTTCTCAAGCAGCGCGGCCTCGCGAGCACCCAGATCTAGGCGTCTGCAGCAGCGAGCACGGCCACTTTCCAAGCCCTTTTGGCCATTCAGAGCAGCGTACGCAAGCCTCCGCTCGCGCGCTGAGCTCGGCGCTCCCCGATCTTAAAAACCCAAGTAATTACGGATAGTGACAGCGATCGCGCCAACCGCGCCGTAGTCCCCAGCTCGCGACCGTTCACGTTTACTTAGCGACATGGATATGACATGAACCCTCGCGCTTTGCGGCCCTCGGATGAATCGAGGACATGCCGCGCAGTCAGTGGCCCGGAGGAGCGCATGACGACTCACCGCACATCCCTTCGAATCGTTTCCGCAATCGTTCTCTTTGCCTTGGCCGTCGCCCTCGTGCCCGGCTCTTCCACGGTGGCCGAAGCCGACGCCCAACAGGTCCTCAAGTTCGCGGTCATGGTGCCGCGTACGCCCGAGATGGCGATCGAGGAGAAGAAGTACAACAAACGTTTGGCCGAGCTGACCAACAACACGGTCCAGACTCGCGTGTACTGGGGCGGTGCGGCCGGCGGTGAGACCGACGTCCTCCGCAAGATGCGCACTGGCCAGATCGACGGCACGCCGCTCAGCCTCGACGTGCTGAGCAACTTCGTCCGCGAGTGCTTGGTGCTCCAGACGCCCGGCTTGTTCCGCAACTACAAGCAGGTCGACGCGGTCCGCAAGGAGCTCACGCCGCAGTTCGAGGAAGAAGCCTACAAGAACGGCTACAAGATCCTCGTTTGGGGCGACATCGGCCGCCTGCGCATCTTCTCGAAGAGCAAGATCACCAAGGTCTCGGACTTCAAGAAGATCCGCCCCTGGCTCTACCCCGAGAGCGAGATGCTCAAGGAGTTCTACAAGGGCATCGGCGCGACCGGCGTACCGCTCGACATCGCCGAGGTCTACGGCGGCATGCAGACCGGCATGATCGATACCTTCTGGGGCACCGCGATCCTCGCGGCTGCGCTGCAGTGGGCCAAGACCGCCAACTACATCTCGGCCCAGGGCCTAGGCTTCATCAGCGGCGCGGTCGTGTTCCGCCGTGGGGCGTGGGACCCGCTCCCGGACAACGGCAAGGAAGCCTTCCGCGCGATCATCGAAGAACGCGCCGCGGAAGCTCAACAGGACATCCGCGAGATGGACGACAAGGCGTACAAGCGCCTGACCGAGCGCGGCCTCAAGCCGACCGACGCGGAGGACGAGGGCGAGTGGTGGGCCGCGGGCAAGGCGCTTCGCCGCCGCCTGGTGGGCCGCATCTACACACAAGCGCTGGTCGAGCGCGCGGAGACCATCGCGCTGAAGTACGCCGATGCTCAGCAGATGAAGTACTTCAACAAGTGATCTGAGGCGCGCCGCTCCGGCGGCGCCCTGATCGCCTAACGGCTCTCGAACGCCGCGACGAAAGCGCGGTGCACTTCGAGGGCCGTTTCCGTTTTGGCTTCGGCCCTTGGGTCGGCCAGCACCTTGGTCTTGTAACCGGACGCCAGCGACTGAACGCGCACTTGCTTGCCGGCGAGCTCGAAGCGCACGCGCCAGTCGCGTAGGCCCAGCCGATAGCCCGCCCCGTCGCGCTTGATGCGCCGATAAGGATGCGGCACGGGACCCGTCGACAGGATGCGCACGATGGCCTCCTCGAGGTCGAGCGAGGCCTGCGTCTTCAGCCACTCGAGCTGAGCGCGCGCGTCGGCGCCAAACTCGACCTCGAAGCGCGGCCCCGGGTCCTTCGGTGAGCCCGTGGTCTCGAGCCAGCCACTGTTGGCATCGACATGATCCGTGTACGGCACGTACGGCTTGAGATCGAGCACCGGCGTTCCGTCGATCATGTCCATGCCGCGCACGTGCAGGATGCGGCCCTCCACCCGCTCGAGCGCCACAGCGCTCAGGCCGATCGGATTGGGCCGATACGGCGAGCGGGTCGCGAACACGCCGCGCCGCCGCTCGCTGCGCGGCGCTTCGACCTTGGGCCGGAAGTGCGAGTTCAGATGGAACCAGTACAGCACCCAGAGGTGCGACCACTCTTCGATGTCGCTGAGGCCGTGCTCCAGCTCCGCCTGTGGCAACAGCTCGATCTGCGCCGGCGTGTCCTTGGCGAGCGACGGCTGGCGCGGCGCGCTGTGCCGGTCGGCGAACGGCGAGCGCACGAACCCGATCGGTCGAAGCGTGAGCGCTTTTAGGTCGGGCAGTTGCTCAGGCGCGTCGGTCATGCGGCCTTCATCGAAGAAGCCGCGAGCATCACTACGATTCGACGCTGCGCGCAAGCTCGGCGATGGCCTTGCCCCACGGCTGAGCGCGAACACAGGCCACGGCCCGTGACTTGATCATCGAAGGCAAACCGCCGTTGCACGCCTGCTCGAACGCGGCGGCGAGCTCTGCCGCCGACTGAAACCTCAGCTCGGGATCCTTAGCCAGCGCGAGCGCCAGAACCAAGTCCACATCGCGCGGTAGCTCGCGCACGACCGAGCTCGGCCGAAGCGGGCTCTTGTAGACGATGTCGAACATGATCTGCGGCGTGCTCGGCCCGGTGAACGCGGGCTGGCCGGTCGCGGCGCGGTACAGCAAGACGCCCATCGAGAACACGTCGCTGCGCCGATCCACGCTGCGGCCGCGCGCTTGCTCCGGCGACATATAGCCCGGCGTGCCGACCACGCCTTCCTGCGTCAGCGTGCCCGTCGAGCCTTCGATCTTCGAGACGCCAAAATCGAGCACCTTGAAGATGCTCGTGCCGTCCTGCTCGGCCTCGTACACGTTCAGCGGCTTGAGGTCGCGGTGCACGACGCCCGCGCGGTGCGCGTTCTCGAGCGCGGCAGCCACGTGCGTGGCCAGCCGGATCAGCTCCGGGATCGGCAGCTGTCCGTCCTGTCGCAAGCGCGAGGCCAGGTCGCGGCCGCGCAACAGATCCATGGTCAGGAACGGAGCACCGTTCGCCATGCGACCGACGGCATGCACGCGCGCGACGTGCGGGCTGTCGATGCTGCGGGCGATCTCACCCTCACGCAGGAACCGCTCGACCAGATCCGGCCGCTCGAGGCCTTCGCCTTGCAACAGCTTGACCGCGACGGCCTCGCCCGTCTTCACATGCTTCGCCTCGTACACTTCGCCCATCGCGCCGACGCCGATGACGAGCCCGAGCGAGTGATCACCGGCGCACTGCCCGGTGTACCGGCCCGGCTTGCCGACGGCGGCGCGCAGAGCACGGTCGAGCTGGTGATTGGCTTCCGCGAGCTGCGCGGACTTCTGCTGAGCGAGCAAGAGCGCCGAGGTCGAAGCGTCGATCGCCTGGTGCAGCGCGCGGCGCGACAAGCGCGCGAGCGTCGCCGAAAAGATCAGCACCGCGGATGCGGCGACGATGCCGAAGAGCTTCGCCTCGAGCGCCGTGTCGGCGGCGGGGAAAAGCGTGTTGTCCGAAATCACGCCCAACAGCGTCAGCAACGCGAGCGCCACGTAGACCGCGATCACGACGGCCGGCAGCAGCCACGAATACAAGCGGTCGACCGACTGCCCGAAGTAGTAAATGCCGAGCGTCAGCACGACCGGGACCGGCGAGAACAGCCCGGTATACAGCTCGACCGCAGTCGCACCGATGGCCAGCACCCAGTCGTGAACGCGCAACAGATTGCGGTGATAGCGAGGCGTCGCGTCGGGGCGTGTGCGCCACCAAACGAATGCCGAGGTGAGGCCCGTCGCCATCAGCGCGGCCGCGCACATCCACGCGCGCACCGGGTCGCCAGGGAGCCACGGAATGAAAGTCGCCACGCACAGGCTCACGATGGACATCACTGCCGAAAAGCCGTGGGCGCGCGTGGCCTCTTCGGCTTCGAGCACCTCGTTCAGGCCGGCACCGGTGCTCGAGCTGCCACCCATGGTGCTGGGCGCCGAGGACCCCTCGAGTTGCACGGGCGCGGGGCCGGCGAGGCGAATACCCGAGTCGGGCGGCCCGCTGCGTGATCGAGCGCCGGGCCGACCTACGACGGTTACGTCGTCGTTCGCGGCAGAATCCGGCTCCGTATCTCGACCCATAGAAGACGACCAAGCACCCTTGCGGGTACGGAAGCGCGGCGTCCCGCCGCGCTGTAAAGCCAAGCCCCTTACGTCAGCACGAAAGCATAGCGTTCGCGGATGGGGATGACCACGCTGAGATCTCTAACGGAGCGCACCTCGGCCCACGACTGCGCAGAGCCGCGCCTGATTCGCACGTTCGACGTCGAACATGCCGCTTGCGATACTCAGTGCTCGGCACGCCTGTGATGGCGCGCGCTTGGCCCGCCTAACTCACAGTTAATCCACCGCTCGACACCGCATGCCCGCAGACAGCTCGCAAAGCAAAGGCCGTTCGTCCACGCAAATCGTGGCGGAGCTCACTGCTCGGCTGTTCGAGCTGCAGCGCAGCGACGACTTCGAGGTGCTCGGGATAGACCGGACGGCCGACGACGAGACGTTGCGGCTCGCGTATCTCGAGCTCTCGAAGCGCTATCACCCGCACCGCTTCGCCAAGTACCGCTCCGCCGAAGCGTCGCGCTTGGCCAACGAGGTTTACGTCTGCGTCCAAGCTGCGTATGGGCGCTTATCCGGTTCGCATCGCGTGCCGGGCGCGAGCGAGAAGGCCAAGCCCCGCACGGTACGAACCCGCGATGATCTTTCTGTGTCCCGAGCGGTCGAGCTGATCGACTTTCACCAATACGACGCCGCGGCCGTGTTGCTCGCGCCGGTCGTCAAGGCGAACCCGGATCACGAGGACGCGCAGGTGTGGCTGCACATCGCGCGCGCTCGCAAGCACAAGCTGACCGGAGACAACGCGGCGGCCGCCGCCGCATACCGCGCCGTCCTCGAGTGGAAGCCGCAGCATCCCGAAGCACTCGTCGAAGCCGATCGTCTCGGCGCGCAGGGCAAGAAGTCCATGTGGACGCGCCTGCTCAAGTTGGGAGGATGAGCACGTGACGATGGTGGGCATCGATCTGGGAACGACCAACAGCTGCGTCGCGTATTGGGACGGGCGGTCGCCGCGCGTCATCGCCAATCGCGACGGCGCGCGCATCACACCGTCGGTCGTCGCGTTCGACGAGCAAGGCAATCCGCTCGTCGGCGCGGTGGCGCAGCGTCAGGCCAACGCCAATCCCAAGCACACCATCTTCGGCGCGAAGCGCCTGATGGGTCGCAAGCACAACACACCGGAGCTCGCCGAGTGGGTGACGACCGTGCCGTTCAAGCTGAGCGCCGCCGAAAACGGCGACGCGCGGATCGACGCCGGTGCTCGTTCGCGCAGCCCGGAAGAGATCTCCGCGCTGATCTTGAAGGAAATGAAGGCGATCGCTGAGGACGTGCTCGGCACCGAGGTCACCTCGGCCGCGATCACCGTGCCCGCTTACTTCAATGATCATCAGCGGCAGGCCACGAAGGACGCCGGCACGATCGCTGGGCTGAAAGTCGAGAACATCCTCAACGAGCCGACGGCCGCGGCGCTGGGCTATGGCCTTTCGCAAGAGACCGACCAAACGTTCGCGGTGTTCGATCTCGGCGGTGGCACCTTCGACATCAGCATCCTGCGCAAGACCGGCGACGTCTTCGAGGTGCTGGCGACCGCGGGCGACACGTTCCTCGGCGGCAACGACTTCGATTCACGCATCGTCCGCTACTTGGTCGAAAAGCTGCGCGCCTCGGCAGGCGAGGAGACCAAGATCGATCGCAGCATCTTGCAGCGCTTGAACGAGGCAGCCGAGCAAGCCAAGTGCCAGCTGTCGTCGCTCGAGTCGACCGCCATCAACTTGCCGTTCCTGGGCGCTGGGCCGAAGGGTCCGCTGCATCTGATGATCGATCGCTTTCCGCGCAAGGTGCTCGAACGCCTGTGCGGCGATCTGTTGCAGCGGCTCGAGAAGCCCTGCCGCTCGGCGCTCGAGCAAGCGCGGCTCCAGCCCAATCAGCTCGATCAAGTGCTGCTGGTCGGCGGCATGACCCGCATGCCCGCGGTGCGCCAGCGCGTGAAAGAGATCTTCGGCGTGCCGGTGCGGACCGACGTCAATCCCGACGAGATCGTCGCCCAGGGCGCGGCGTGCCAATGCGCGATCCTCTCCGGTGCGATCGAGGACGTCGCGCTGCTCGACGTGACGCCGTACGCGCTCGGCGTGCGCGTGCTCGAAGATCGCATGTCGGTGGTCATCCCGAAGAGCTGCGCGATCCCGACGACGGCGGTCAAGCGCTTCGCCACCACCAAGGACGCCCAGCGCGAGGTGCGGATCGATATCTTCCAGGGCGACAGCGAAGTCATCGCGACCAACACCGCGCTCGGCTCGTTCGTGCTCGAAGGCTTGCCGGTTCGTACCGCGGGGCAGGTCGAGGTCGACGTACGCTTCGACATCGACGCGGACGGCATTCTCGCTGTGAGCGCGAAGGAGACGACCACCGGCACCGAGACCGCGATCCGGATCCATCCGACCGGCGGCCTGCGCGCTGCCGACGTGGAGCGCCTGCGCATCCAGCACCAAAAGCCCGCCGCAGCAGCGGTCCGGCCCGCTCGCTAACGCCTCACTCTCGTTTATAGTCCCCGCTCATAAGGCCAGCTTTCTTGGGTCTGTTCACGCGGCCGAATCGCATCGCCGCTTTTGGGGTGGTGAGCTTATGCAGCGGCTGTCTTGGTGGATCCTCGCGCTCAGTCTCGTCGCGTGCGCCCCGCAACCCGCACCCGCGACAGGCGTGCCGGCCGCCGCCAAGCCCGCGCCGCTGCTCGAAGAGCCCGCTGAAGAGCTCGCGGCGGAGCCCGAGACCGACCAGCAGGCCGCGCTCGAGATCGCGTCGCCGATCACAGGCCCCGCGCTCGACGAGCTGCCGCCGATCCCGTCGCGCCCGATCGAGCTCGAGCCGCTCGACCTCACCAAGCTCACCGAGCCGCCGCTTTTGGCGGTCGATGCGCAGGGCCACATGTCCAAAGTGCGCTCGCTCGAGTTCACGCACGACGGCCGCTACGTAGTCTCCGCCGGTTACGACAAGACACTACGCGTGTGGTCCGTGCAATCCGGCGAGCTGGTGCGCACGCTGCGCGGCGAGATCGGCGAAGGCCCGGGCGGGCGCATCTACGCGACCGCGCTCTCGTCCGACGACGCGTTGCTCGCGGTCGGCGGGTACTTGGGCAAGCTGGCGGGCCGCGCGTATCGCGCCGGCGATGACACCCACAAGATCCGCATCCTCGATTTCTACAGCGGACGCACGCTGCGCCTCTTGGAAGGCCACCACGACGTGGTGCTAAGCACTGCGTTCTCGCACTACGGCAAGCGCTTGGTCTCCGGCGGCGGCGATCGACAAGCGCGCATTTGGGATGCCGAGACCGGGCGGCTCGAGCGCTCGCTGTCCGGCCACTCCCAGGGCGTGCGCGCGGTCGCGTTCTCGCCGGACGATCGACTGATCGCCACCGGCAGCCAGGACAAGACCGCGAAGCTGTGGGATGCGATGAGCGGCCGCTTGATCGCGACGCTCGAAGGCCACGGCGACGCGATCGAAGCGTTGCAGTTCACGCCCGACGGCAACTACCTGCTGACCGGCAGCTTGGATCGCACGGTGCGGCTTTGGGATGGCCGCAGCGGCCGCTTCCTGAAGATCCTCGCGACGCAGCAATCCGGCGTCGCCAGCCTGTCGATCGCGCCGAACGGTAAGAGCGTGCTGACCGGTTGCGCGGACGGCGTATTCGAGAACCGCGTGGTCTCGATCCCGGAAGGCACGCACATCGCGAGCTTCGGCGGGCACGACAACATCGTGCTGGCGACCGCGATCTCGCCGAACGGCCGCTGGGCGGCTACCGCAGGCGGCAGCGATCACGCGATCGCGCTCTGGGACATCGCGACCGGCGCCGAGCAGATGCGCTTGCGCGGCCACGGCGCGGCGGTGTGGAGCGTCGGCTTCGCGCGTGACGGGCGCACCATCGCCTGGGGCAACCGCTTCGATCAGACCGGCTACAGCGACTACCAGATCAACGGTCCATTGCGGCACAGCTTCGACCTCGGCGCGCTGTACGCGTTCGGCAAGAGCTACGACCTCTACGCGGACACCGACTACGTACGCGCGCAGTGCAACGTGCAAAACGTCTCGATCCGAACGCCGACCGGTCGGGAGCACGCGACGCTCGAGGTGCTACGCGACGGGAGCAAGCGCTGCGCGATCACGCGCGACGTCACGACCGGCTTCGACCACCGCAGCTTCTCGGTGTCACCCGACGCCAGCATCGTGGTGAGCGGCGGCGCGAACGGCACGCTGACCAGCTACGACGCGCAGTCCTGCAGCAAACGCGCGGACTTCATCGGCCATACGGGTGATGTGCTGGCCGTCGCGATCTCACCCGACGGGCGGCGCGTGGTCAGCGGCAGCGCGGATCAAACCGTGCGGCTGTGGGAGCTGGGCACCGGCAAGCTGCTGCTCACGCTGTTTGCCGCGCGCAACGGCGAGTGGGTGGCGTTCACGCCGCCGGGCTACTACGCCTCGTCGGCGTACGGCGATGCGTATCTCGGCCTGCACATCAACCGCGGCGCGGACGAGAGCGCGGGCTACTACAGCACGGCGAGCCTCGGCGCGCAGATCCGCTCGAACCTGCTCGTGCAGCACTATGTCGATGCCTGGGGCGATCTTTCGGTCGCGCTGTCGCGCGCCAACGAAGCGCTGCCCGCGTACATGAGCAAGCTGCAACTGTATCGCTTCGAGGATCTGCCGCAGCTCGCGCCACCCGCGATCTACTTGATGGATCCCGGCGTCGACGTCTCGGTGCGCGGCGACCGGCTCGAGGTCAAAGCGCGCGCGTACTCGCCGAATCTGGAGCCGATCACGGAGCTGTTCTTCTTAGTGAACGGCCGGCGGATCGACGACCGCTGGCTCAAGAGCGTCGGCGCGCCGAGCGTCACCCTCAACGGCCGCTTCGCGTCGATCACCGGGTCGGTCCCGCTGCCGGAGAAGGTCAACCGCATCTCGGTGGTGGCGCGCAACCGCTGGAACGCGTCGGAGCCCGCGGTGATCGAGGTGCGCCGCACCGGCGGTCCGGCCGAGCTCGAGAAGATCCTCAAACCGGATCTGTACGTGCTGTCGATCGGCGTCTCGGACTACCAAGACGCATCGCTCTCCGAGCTGCGCTTCGCGGACGACGACGCGCGCGGCGTCGGCGATGTGCTCGCCGGCCAAACCGGCAAGCTGTACCGCAACGTCCACACCCGCGTGCTGACCGAGAGCGACGCGACCCGCAGCGCCGTGCTCGCCGGCCTCGCCTGGCTCTCACACGAAGCCACCCAGCAAGATGTCGCGGTGATCTTCATCGCCGGCCATGCCTACAACGACGAGCGCGAGGGTTTCTACTTCCTGCCGTACGGCGGGAGCACGAGCGCGCTCGCGTCGAGCAGCGTGCGCTGGACCGAGTTTCAGAGCCTGCTCGAGAAGCTGCCGTCGAAGACGTTGTTGCTCGCCGACACGTGCCACGCCGGGATGATCACCGGCGCTGGCGCGAGCGAGCGCACGCGCAGCGCCGAGCGCGGCGACCTCACGAACGCGTTGCGCGCGATGATCACCGCAGGCAGCGGCTCGGTGGTGATGACCGCGACGATGGGCCTCGAGAACAGCTTCGAGGACGACCGCTGGCAGCACGGCGCGTTCAGCAAGGCGATCATCGAAGGCCTGAGCGGCCGCGCCGACTACGACAAGGACCGCGCGGTGTACATCCGCGAGCTCGACCACTACGTCACCCGGCGCGTCAACGCGCTGACCCAAGGC
>Ga0193752_1000596_pt1 | contig 33912 bp, 34 predicted proteins | sample H1c1metaG_FD_144924 | JGI IMG/M metagenome (GOLD analysis project Ga0193752, IMG submission 144924) | Soil microbial communities from a riparian zone of the East river system, Colorado, United States - H1c1 | ecosystem: Environmental > Terrestrial > Soil > Riparian zone | place: USA: East River... | reverse complement strand
CTATGCCAACAAGCAGGGCCTCATTCTGCGCGGTCCGGAGAAGATCTACGCCTCGCGGCCGGCGCAGATCGGCATGCTCTATGCCGAGGCGCACGGCGTCTTCCGTCGTTACAACGATCTCGCCTTCGAACGCTTCTGGCAGCGCGCTTTCGACGTCGAGAGTATCGACGCTGTCGCCTCGGTGCTGGGCGAGGCCGGCGCGCCGGCGGCGGGCTTCGCGGCTTTTGCCGAAGGCGAAGGCGGGACCGAGCACGACCGGCTGCGCGAACAAGCGGAAGCGTCGGGCGTGTTCGGCGTACCGACCTTCGTATTCGAGGGTGAGTTATTCTGGGGCGGCGACCGCATCGACCTTGTACGCGAACGCCTCGACGAAAAGGGTGTGAAGCGGCGCCGCCGCTGAAATTCTAGGGCTCAGGAGGCTGATCGAGCGTCCGGTCGACGCGCTCGTGCAACTTCTTCACATCGCCGCGCTGCTTGTGGACATGCTCTTTGACAAGCCGCTTGGCACGGCGGAAGGCGTCGTTGACGGCAAACTGCGGGCTGGAAAAACGATCATCGGCCTGTGGCGTATGGTCGATGTTGATGTCGATGCCGCCCGGCAGCGTCAGGTGAATGTTGGCGTTGTAAAGGCCGCTGGTACGATGGTGCTTGTCTGGAACCTTGATGATGACGTGGCAGGCCGTCAATCGACCGTAAAGATGCTCCAGGGCATCGACATGCTCGACAATCATCTGGTTGAGAGCTTCGCTGACATCACTGCCCTGAAAGCTGATCCGCAGAGGCGTTTCCATTGTGCTCGCTCCTCCCGTTTTTGACACATGTCTTGATTAGAACGTGGGGCACGGGAGAAGGGTTTCAAGCGATTATTCGGCTGCGACGACCCGCCGCCCGGAGGAAGCATCGGCCGGCTGCACGACGCGATGGCTCACCATGCGGTGATGCAGCTTACGGATGGTGTCGCTGCCACGCGTGGTGAACATCCAGGGAAAAAGCCCGTGCACGAAGCAGGCCAGCGATCCGGCCAGCATGCGACCGCCGAAGCCAAAGGCCATGCCCATGTGCTGGAGGTAGGTTTCATTGATCGAGGCAGGGTGTTCGTTGAAACGCGTAAACATGAGGCTGATTCTAACGGCCGCAGCGGAAAACGGCTTGCTTCCTTTGCCTCGAACGCGCGAAGCTTGAGAATTGAATTCTAATGGAGCCTGAATGGCCGCGAAATTATCGCTCGATTCCTTCGATCGCAAGATTCTGGAGTGCCTGCAGGACAATTCCGACATGCCGCTGGCGGAAGTGGCGCGTCGCGTCGGTCTGTCGACCACGCCGTGCTGGCGGCGCATCAACCGCCTGCAGGGCGACGGCGTTATCCGCGCGCGGGTGGCGCTGCTCGACCGCAAGGCCGTCAATGCCGGCGTCACGGTTTTCGTGGCTGTCCGCACCGCCCAGCACAACGCGGCCTGGCTGACGCGCTTCGCCAAGGCAGTTGCATCGTTTCCCGAGGTCATGGATTGCTATCGCATGAGCGGCGAGATCGACTATCTGATCCGCCTCGCTTTGCCCGACATCGAGGCTTACGACGGGTTCTACAAGCGACTGATCGCCAAGATCGACCTGTCCGACGTCACCTCCATGTTCGCCATGGAGGAGATCAAGTCCACCACGCGGCTCCCGCTCTCCTATCTGCCCTAGCGTCGCGCCGCAGCCGCCCCTAGGATTGGCGCTATTGGGGAAAATCACAGGAAACGATCATGACCACGGGCAGAAACCGCAAGAAAGTGCTTATCGTTGGCCGTATGCCGCCGGCCGGGATCGAGGCGCTCAAGAAGCGTGACGATGTTGATTTCGATATCCTGAAGGATGACTCGCCAGCCTCCCTGCATGCCGCATTGAAGGACGTGCACGCGGTGACCCTGGGCGGTACGCCGTTCCGCGAGGCCGAGCTCAAGGTGGCACCCAACATGATGGTGGTGGCGCGCCTCGGCGTCGGCTTCGACGCCGTCGAGGTGCCGGCGCTCAACAAGCGCGGCGTCTTCCTCATGACGACGGGCATCGCCAACTCGGTCTCGGTGGCCGAGCATGCCATGTACATGCTGCTTGCCTCGGCGCGCCTGGTGAAGAAATACGACCGCTTCGTGCGCGAAAACAACTGGGGCCATCGCCTTACCGACCTGCCTGCCGATCTTTCCGGCAAGTCTATCCTGGTGGTCGGCATGGGTCGCATCGGTTCGCGCACCGTCAAGCGCTGTGTCGCTTTCGAGATGGACACCTATGTGCTCGATCCGAACGTGCCCGAGGCCGAGATCAAGAAGGCCGGTGCCACCAAGGTCACGGACCTCAAGGCGATCCTGCCCAAGGTCGATTTCGTGTCGGTGCATTGCCCCAAGGCGCCCGAGACGATCAACATGTTCAATGCCGAGACGATCGGGCTCATGAAGCCCGATGCGTTCCTGGTGAATACCGCGCGCGGCGGCATCGTCAACGAAGATGCGCTCTATCATGCGCTGAAGGACGGCAAGCTGCGCGGCGCGGGCCTCGACGTGCTCGACAAGGAACCGCCCGACGCTTCCAACAAGCTGTTTACCCTGGAGAATGTGATCTTCAGTCCGCACATGGCCGGCGTCACCAAAGAAGCGAACGACCGCATGGCGGTGACTGCGATCGAAAACATCCTCAGCGTCTTCGACGGACGCCCCAACGCCGCACACGTCGTGAACAAGGAAGTGCTGGCGTAGGGTCGCTCGAACTCCCTCTCCGCCGCGCTTGCGGCGGAAAGATCACCTCGCCAACGCTACAACCTCCTCGTCCGTTGGAAACCGGCCGGTCTTGCTGCGGGTGTATTTGAGCGTGCCGTCGATGGTGATGTCGAACTGACCGGATTTGCCGGGCTTGAGTTCGATTTCGTGGTAGCCGAGCTTTTCGAGGCTTTCCCTCACACGGAGGGCCTGCGGCTTGTAGCCTCAAGCTCCGCAATATTCGATCAGGACCTTCATCGATACTCTCCTCTGGCTGCTATCCAGATGGGGCTTTAGGGTAGGGTCCAACAAGGGGAAGCATCGATGAAATATGGACCGCTCGGCCGCTCCGGCCTGATCGTCAGCAAGATCTGCCTTGGCGGCAATTCGTGGGGCGCCAAGGGGCGGCGCGGCTGGGGCAAGTTCGACGAGAACGAGGCGCCGGCCTACTTCAAGCGTGCGCTCGACATCGGCATCACCTTCTTCGATACCGCTGACACCTATAATTTCGGCCGCAGCGAGGAGATCATGGGGGCGACCCTCATGAAGATCGCGCGACGCGAGGACATCGTCGTGTCGACCAAGGTCGGCATCCGCATGAGCGACGTCGCCAACGACGTCGGCACCGGCCGCAAGCACCTGATGTCGTCCGTCGATGCCCAGCTTAAGCGCCTGCAGACCGACTATATCGACGTCTATCAGGTCCATCGGCTCGACCCGCACACGCCGATGGAAGAGACCATGTATACGCTCGACCAGATCGTGCGTTCGGGCAAGGTCCGCTATATCGGCGGTTCGACCATGCCGGCCTATAAGTTCGCGCAGATGATCCTGATCGCCGACTGGAAGGGCTACGCGCGGCCGATTGCCATGCAGAACCTCTACAACCTCGTGGCCCGCGAGGAAGAGCGCGAGATGAACCAGCTTTGCGCGGAACAGGGCGTCGGCCTCATCCCCTACAGCCCGCTTGCCCGCGGCTTCCTGGCCGGCAACCGCAGCCGCGACGGCGGAGGCGAGACCGAGCGCTCCAAGAACGACGTGGGCGTCAAGGCCGGCACCTCTCGCGATAGCGACTGGGAGATCGTGGCACGGCTGAAGAAGATCGCCGCGTCCAAGGGCTGCACGCCGGCGCAGGTGGCACTGGCCTGGCTGCTGTCCAAATCCTACATGGCCGCGCCGATCATCGGCGCGACGGGACTCGATCAGCTCGACTCGGCCGCCAAGGCGACGGAGATCACGCTCACGCCGGAAGAGACGAAGCAACTCGAGGAGCCGTACGAGTTTCGCGTCTCGCCGTGAGGCACCTTATGACCCCCTGTGCTTGAGCGCGTGGCCAAACCAGAAGGCGAGCAGCGGCAGGAAGAGTGCGGCCGCCCAGAATACCACGGGCGCGCCGTATTGGTCGACGATAGGCGCGGCGACCGGCACGCCGACCGCCTGACCGACGAACAGGCAGAGCGCAAACAACGCAAGGCCGGAGCCACGCGCCTCGGGCGCCATTTGCGTGCCGTTGGTCTGCAGCGTGTTGTGCAGCATGTAGAATGATATGCCCGAGACCACGATGGCGGCGAAGGAGAAGCCGACCGCAGGGGCGAGCGCCATGCCGGCAAAGGCAAGACCCAGACCGATACCGCCATAGAGGCACAAGCCACGCTCGCCCAGGATGCGCACGAGATGATGCGCCACCATGACATAAAGGAAGCCGCCGGCGCCGAAACAGGCAACGGCAAGGCCGACCGCGGCGAATCCCAGTCCGAAGCGCAGATGCAAATCGGCGCCGACGAAAGTGAAGGCACCCCAGAATACGCCGCCTTCCAGGGCAACCACGATAATCACCGTGCGCGCCCAGCGGCGGCGCAGCACGCCAAGCATCTGCGCCAGCATCGAGCCTGCCGCCTGCTCGCCGGGGGCGGCGAGGTCGGGACGCGCCCGCATGACGGCGACCAGGGCCGCGCCGGCGCTGATATAGATCACCGCCAGCACCCAGAACACCGCGCGCCAGCCCAGCCAGTCACCCACCGCGCCGCCCAGCGCCGCGCCGGTCATCAGGCCGAGCGTCTGGCCGGTGAGGAAGCGGGCAAGGGTCGCCTGCCTTTGCTCGTAGCCCACATTGTCGCCGATCCAGGCGATGGAGAGCGGAATGATCGCCGAGCCGGTGACGCCGGTGAGGAAGCGGGTGAGGGTGAGCCAGACCAGCGAGCCGGCGAGCGCGCTCATGATCGAGCAGCCTGCGGCAGCCAGGCAGGCGATGGTCACCACCGGCATCTTGCCGTAGCGGTCGCCGAACGGACCGTGGACAAGCACGAACACGCCGTTGGCGAACAGGAATACGGTGGCGGCGATCGAGGCCGCGCCGACGGTGACGCCGAAGTCGGCACTGAGCTGGACCAGCAGCGGATCGATGACGCGCATATTGGCGGCTGAGGCGAAAGCGGCCACCGACAACAGGACGATGGCAAGCCGCGGCGCGGCACCGGACGATGACATGCCGAGGCTTTAGCGGGCGACGTGCGCTGCGTCGAGGGCGGGCGTCACATAGCCGGCATTCGACTGGAACTCCTCAACCCCGTCGCAAATAGTCAATGGCAAGATAGGCAAGCGCCCGCACGCCGTACTTCAGGGCGGGTTCATGGATATGGAAAAGCGGCGAATGGTTGGCCGGCGCCTCGCGGGGATTTTCGTCCGGTGGCGTGACCCCGAGAAAGAAGAACATGCCAGGCACCACGCGGGCGAGAATTGAGAAATCTTCCGCACCCATGACCGGACGGGTTTCCGTTACCCGCTCGGCACCCACGCCGTGACCGAGGCTGCGCGTGCCCCATTCGGTCAACGCCGGATCGTTATAGGTAACGGGCACGCCCTCGCCGACCTCGATCGTGGCGGTGGCGCCCGCCGCGTCGGCGATCGCGGTCGCCGTCTTCTCGATCCGCCGCCGGATGTCGGCACGCACCTCTTCGTCGTGGACCCGCAGCGTGCCTTCCATCGTCACGTTGTCGGGCAGGATATTGCTGCGCACACCGCCATGGATCGTGGCGATCGACAGCACCGACGGTGTGACGGTGGAATCGATCTGGCGGGTGACGATCATCTGCAGGGCAAGGATCACCTGGGCCGCCGTCACCACGGGATCGACGCCGTACCACGGCATGGAGGCATGGGTCTGGCGGCCCTGAATGTCGATGCGCAGGCGATCGGCGCTCGCCATCAACCCGCCCGGTCGCAGCGCGATGGTGCCCGAGGGCTGTGCCGAGACGACATGCAGGCCGAACACGGCCGAAGGTGCGGGGTTCGCCATCGCGCCTTGATCGACCATCGCCTGCGCGCCGCTGGGGCGGCCTTCCGCGCCTTCTTCGTTGGGCTGGAACAGCAGCTTCACCGTGCCCGTCAGCTCGGCCCGATATTCGGCCAGAATCTCGGCCACACCCATCAGGATGGCAACATGGGCGTCGTGACCGCAGGCATGCATGACGCCCGTCATCTGGCCTTGCCACATGGCCTTCGCCTTGGAGGCGAACGGCACATCTACTTTTTCCTCGACCGGCAGCGCATCCATGTCTGCGCGCAGCGCCACGACCGGGCCGGGCTTGCCGCCCTTGAGAATCCCGACGACGCCGGTCTCGGCGACGCCGGTTTTGACCTCATAGCCGAGCGCGGTCAGATGCTTGGCGACCAGCGCCGCCGTTCGCGTCTCCTGATAGGAGAGCTCGGGATTCTGGTGAATGTCGCGCCGCCATGCGATCACCTTCGGCTCGAGGCGAAGGGCGGCGGCGGAGACCCACTCCGAGATCTCGCTGCTTGTCTGCGGGCTCACTGTGTCCATCGATCACTCCTTCGACCTGTCGCCAACTGTTTTACGCGCAAACGGCCCTGAATTGGAAAGGCGTTCTGGGTTTTTGCGTTGATTTCTCTCGTCCCAATTGTGGATGTCGGCGAAGATGAAGTTCCTCTATCCCCGACAATTGAAAGGCTCGGTTCGTGACGCAAGACGACAACTGGGGCTGGCGGGCCCGGATCGGACTGTTCATCGTCGGCGGCGAAGCCGTACCGGAAGCCGAATGGTGGGCGATGGCGCCGCGCGGCGTATCGGTCCATGCCGCCAGGGTCTCGGCGGGTGCGCCTTGGGCGCGCTGGCGCGAGAACAGGACCGGTGTCGATCTCACCGATGACCTGCAGCGCGGCTGTCGGCAGTTTGCTGCCATGCGCCTTTCCGCTGTTGTGCTCGCCCATACTTCGAGCAGTGTCGTCGGTGGCAAGGGTTGGGACGCCGCCGCGGTATCGGGTCTCTCCGCTGCACTCGGCGCGGATGCAATCGCCACGACGAACGGTCTGGATACGCTCGCGGCTCTTCGGGCTTCAGGTGTCAAACGGCCTTTCCTGGTTCTGCCACCATGGTTCCCGGACGACACGGTCGAAGCGGCTGTTCGTTACTACGTGGATCATGGAGTCGAGCCGGCCGCCCACCTCCGCGTCGATCCGGGTCGGAAGTGGCGCGACCTGGTGCCGGGCGATCTCTATGGCCAGGGAATGGGTTTCGAGCAGGAGGTCGAACCGCTTTATTCGCAGATTCGGGCAGCCTGTCCGTCGGCGGCCGACGGCATTCTCATCGCGGGCACGGGCTTTCGCTGCGTTGCGATCCTGGAGACGCTGGAGCAGGATGTCGGACGGCCGGTGATTTCGGCGAACCAGGCAAGTCTTTGGCATTGCCTGCGGCTCGCGGGCATTCGGGCGCCGGTTGCAGGATATGGCAATCTTCTCACGATGTGATGTCCATGCGGGCGGAGCATGCCACCTGAGCGCGGGAGGAACCCGGCTCCGCTTGCCCCGGTTGCTCCCATGCCGATACGATATCTTTTGCGATAGTGCCCTGGAGTATCCGCATGTCCTCTCCCAGCCTGGTGATTCGCAACGGCACCATCGTCGATGGGTCCGGCGGAGATCCCTATGAAGCCGACCTTGCCGTGATCGACGGAAAGATCGCCGCGATCGGTGGAAACATTCCCAAGGGAACTGAAGAGATCGACGCGCACGGCAAGCTTGTCACGCCGGGGTTCGTCGACCTGCATACGCACTACGATGCGCAGGTGACCTGGACCGATCGGTTGTCTCCGTCATCGTGGAACGGGGCCACGACCGTCCTCTTCGGCAACTGTGGCGTCGGATTCGCTCCGTGCCACGAAGACCAGCACGATATGCTGATCAACCTGATGGAGGGCGTGGAAGACATCCCCGAAGTCGTGCTGACCGAAGGCCTGCCCTGGAACTGGCACAGCTTCCCGGATTTCCTCGATGCGATTGCCGCCCGTCGTTACGATGCCGACGTTGCTGCCCAGGTGCCGCATGCCGCTCTGCGGGTCTATGTGATGGGCCAGCGCGGCGTCGACCGCGAGGCGGCCACCGAGCAGGACCGCCGGCGCATGGCGCAACTGACGATCGAAGGCATGCGCGCCGGCGCGCTCGGCTTCTCGACCTCGCGCACGCTCAACCACCGCTCCGCCGACGGCAGGCACATCCCGACCCTGCGTGCCGAGGAAACGGAGCTGACCGCGATCGCGCATGCCATGCGCGAGGCCGGCACCGGCTGGATGCAGATCGTGTCGGACTTCGAGGATCAAGACGGCGAGATCGGCCTGTTCCGCCGCTTGGCGCGGGAATCCAGCCGCCCCGTCACCATCACCCTGCTGCAGTCCGACGCCCGCCCCGATGGCTGGCGCGAGTTGATGTCGCAAATCGACGAGGCCAACGCCGAGGGACTGCGGATTACCGCCCAGGTCCGTTCGCGTCCCACCAGCGTGCTGCTGGGGCTCGAACTCTCGCAGAACCCGTTCATGGGCCGGGCCAGCTACAAGCGCATCGCCCATTTGCCGTTCCCGGAACGTCTGGCTCATTTTCGCCAGCCCGAGTTCCGCGCGCGCATCCTGGCCGAGGCGTTCGAGGGCAGCCAGCGCGCCAAGCGTGTCGAGCGGTGGGATCGCATGTACCCGCTTGGCGATCCGCCGGAATACGAACCGAAAGCCGAGAACAGCGTCGCTGCCCGGGCGGCACGGGAAGGTCGCTCGCCCGAGGAAGTGGTCTATGACCTGCTGCTCGAGCGCGACGGCAAAGGGATCCTTTATCTACCCGTCACCAACTATGCCGAGGGCAATTTGGATGTGGTGCGGGAAATGATTTCCGCGCCCAACACGCTGATCGGCCTGGGCGACGGCGGCGCCCATGTGGGGATCATGTGCGATGCAACCGCCACCAGCTACACGCTGACGCATTGGACCCGCGATCGCGGGCGGGGTTCGTTATTCCCGGTGTCCTGGGGCATCAAGCGGCTGACCGCGGACAACGCCGCCGCGATCGGGCTGGACGACCGTGGCCTGCTGCGGGTCGGGATGAAGGCGGACATCAACATCCTGGACTACGACAACATGCAGCTGCGCAGCCCGGAGATCGCCTACGACCTGCCTGCCGGCGGCAAGCGGCTGATCCAGAGGACGGACGGTTTCGATGCGACCATCGTCTCCGGCGCCGTCGTCTATCGTCACGGCGAGGCAACCGGCGCGTTGCCCGGTCGCCTGATCCGCGGCGCGCGCGGCGCTTGAGGACCAGACTGCAACGATCTTAGTGCGTCGCGGCAGTGCCCCAGAGCTGTTCGAGGCGATTGTCGCGGCCGCAGCTCCAGCGATAGAACTTATAGTGAGCGGGGTTCTTCAGGTAGTAATCCTGATGATACTCCTCGGCCGGATAGAAAGTCGTGGCCGGCAGGATCGCGGTCACGATGGGACCAGGAAGCTTGTGCGACTTATCGAGCGCGGCCTTTGAGGCCTCGGCCAGCGCGCGTTCGTTGTCATTGGCGACAAAGATCGCCGAGCGGTATTGCGCGCCCTTGTCGCAAAACTGGCCGGTCGCATCAACCGGGTCGACATTGCGCCAGAACACATCGAGCAACTTCTCGTAGCTGACGCGCGCCGGATCGTAATCGACTTTCAGGGACTCATAGTGGCCGGTGCGTCCGGCGGAAACTTGCTCGTAGGTCGGATTGACCTTGATGCCCCCGGTATAGCCGGAAGTCGTGGAGAGGACGCCGTCGACCTTGTCGAAGGCCGCTTCGACGCACCAGAAACAGCCGCCGGCGAATACGGCCGTGGCGCGTGTCTGCGCCTCGGCCGAGGTGAATGTGATACATGCCAGCAGGGACGCAAGGGCAAGCCAGACCGATTTCATCAGGCGCCCGCCGCCGATGGCCTGAAGATCATGGCCACGCCGTTCATGCAGTAGCGCAGGCCGGTGGGCTTCGGGCCGTCCTCGAACACATGGCCGAGATGGCCGCCGCAGCGGCGGCAATGAACCTCCGTCTGCGCCATGAACAGGAATGATTCCTGGCTGGTAGCGATGGCACCGTCGAGCGGCTTCCAGAAACTCGGCCAGCCGGTGCCGCTGTCGAATTTCGTCGTCGAGGAGAACAGCGCCAGCTCGCAGCCGGCACAGTGGAAGGTGCCGGCATGTTTTTCGCGGTCGAGCGGACTGGATCCGGCCCGCTCCGTCTTGTGCCTGCGCAGCACCTCGTATTGCGCCGGCGTGAGCCGGCGTCGCCATTCCTCGTCGCTGTAGGTGACCTCGAACGCGTCGGCCGCCGTCGCAAGCTTCGTACCGCCGATGCCGATCGCCATCAGTGTCAGGCCGCCCAAGGTGAATCGTCGTCGATTGATGTGCATCATGGAGTCGCTCCCTGGCCTCGTACGCTATCAAGATTTGGGGCGGCTGCCGATCAAGGACAGTCACTTTGTCGTGCGATCATGGCATCAGCGGGCTAAGCTTGGCGTCATGAAACTCAAGGATCAGGTCGCCATCGTCACCGGAGCGGCATCGGGAATAGGCGCCGCGAGCGCGCGGCTGTTCGCTGCCGAGGGCGCCAGGCTGGTCCTCGTCGACCAGGACAAGGTGGGCCTCGGCCAGGTCGCAGCCGACATCGAGGCCCGGGGCGGCGCCGTCATTACGCTGCCGGCCGACGTGAGCAGCGACAGCCAGGCGCGCGAGGGTGTGGCGCGCGTCATGGAGGAATGGGGGCGCATCGATGTGTTGCTGACCGCGGCCGGCGCTTCCACCGGCGGCACGGTCGACACGATCGAGGAGGCGGCGTGGGACCGCACCTTCGCCATCAACGTCAAGGGCACCTATCTGTGGATCCACTATGCCATCGTGCCCATGATCGCCGCCCAATACGGCGTCATCGTCACCATCGGCTCGCAGCTCGCGCAATCGAGCCCGGGCAAGAACGCGGCCTATATCGCCTCGAAGGGCGCCATCGCTTCCTTCACCAAGACGATTGCGGTGGATCACGCCGCGCAGGGCATCCGCGTCAATGCCTTGATGCCGGGAGTCATCGACACGCCGATGCCTGCCCGCTCGCTCAAGCGCTACGCCGATCCCGAGGCCATGAAGAGTTTCTGGAAGACGCGCCATCCCATGGGCCGTATCGGCCAGCCCGAGGAGGTGGCCAAGGCCGCGCTCTTCCTCGCCTGCGATGATTCATCTTTTGTGACCGGCACGCTGCTTTTCGTCGACGGCGGCTGGACGGCGCACTGAGGAGAAGATCATGCCACGCAAACTGTCTGCCGAGCAGATCGCTTCCTACGAGCGCGACGGCTTCGTCTCGCCGGTCGAGGGCTTCTCGACCGAACGAGCGCGCGGCTGGCGCGACCGGCTCGAGGCCTTCGAGCGCGCCGAAGGCCGCAAGATGACCCGCGGCCATAACTTCAAGCCGCATTTGCTGTTTCCCTGGGTCGACGAGATTGTCCACGCGCCGGAAGTGCTCGACGCGGTCGAGGATCTGATCGGGCCCGACATCCGTTTGTTCCATCTCACGGTGTGGCCCAAGGATGCCGGCAGCGGTGCTTATGTGAGCTGGCATCAGGATGCGACCTATTTCGGCCTCGAGCCCGCCTGCCACGTCACCGCCTGGGTGGCGCTGACGGATGCGCCGATCGAGGCAGGCTGCATGGAGGTGGTGCCCGGTTCGCACAAGTTCGGCCAGCTGCCGCATGCCGAGTTGCTGGATACCCAGAACCTTCTGTCGCGCGGTCAGGCGCTGGCCGTCGAAGTCGACCGCTCGCGCACGGTGTACATGGCGGTAAAGGCCGGCCAGTTCTCGTTGCACCATACGCATCTCATTCACAATTCGCGACCCAATCGCTCCAGCGACCGGCGCATCGGGCTTGGCATCAGCTACATCCCGACCTGGGCACGCAGCACCAGCACCACGCGCGTGACCGCGATGCTGGTACGCGGCGAGGACAGGTTCGGACATTTCGACGACGAACGGCGGCCGCAAGCCGAGGCGGGCCCGGAAGAGCGTGCTTTCCACGAAAAAGCGGTGGCGCTGTTCCGGAAGGCCAACGTCGAGCAAACCGAGAATACCGCCGTCATCAAGCGCTGAGTGAAGAAGGAACCGAAATGCTGCGTCTGCCCCATCACAATCGTTACGCCTATTCGCCGATCGTCGAACGCAAGGATTATTCCTGGCCGGAGGGCAAGCGGCTTGCCGTCTATCTCGGCCTCAACATCGAGCATTTTGCCTTTGGCGCCGGTGACGGCCATCTTTTGACGGTCGCCGGTACGCCGCCCGATCCGCGCACCTTCGCCTGGCGCGACTATGGCAACCGGGTCGGCGTGTGGCGCTGCCTGGAACTGTTCGACGAGCTCAACCTGCCGGCGGCGCACCTGATCAACACCTCGGTGTTCGACTATGCGCCGCAGATTGTCGACGCACTGAAGGCGAGGGGCGACGAATTCATCGGCCATGGCCGCACCAACGCCGAGCGCCACGGCCATATGTGGGAATCCGACGAGAAACGCTTTCTCGAGGAAGTGCGCGACGCCATCGAGAAAGCCTCGGGCAGGCGGCCGCGCGGCTGGATGGCGCCGTGGATGGCCTCGACTCACCACACGCCGGATTTACTGAAGGAGACGGGCTTCGACTTCCTGATGGATTGGCCGGCCGACGACCAGCCGTTGTGGATGAGGACACGCTCAGGCCCGCTGATGAGCGTGCCCTATCCGATCGAGATCAACGACAGCCCGCAGATTCTGGTGCGTCACCACACACCCGAGGAATTCCGCGACTTCATAATCGGTCAGTTCGAGGAACTGCTGCGCCAATCGGCCAAGCAACCGCTGGTGTGCGGCATCGCGCTCCACACCATGATCGTAGGCCAACCCTATCGCCTCAGGATGCTGCGCGAGGCACTGCAGCATATCGCCGGCCATCCGCAGAAGGACAAGGTCTGGTTCACGCGGCCATCGGACATCTACGACCACTGCGCGGCGCTGCCCAAGGGGACGATGACGCCGCCGCCGGCCTGAGCCAGTAATGACCATGACGCCGGTCCTGCTCGCCGACTGGCTGGCCGATGCCGGGCTGCGCAATCTGCCGCTGGAGCAGATGGTCGACGGCTTCTCTCGTCGCCTCAACGAGATGGGCGTTGTCGTGGCGCGCACCTTCGTGGGCACGAACACGCTGCACCCGATGGTGCGGGCACGCAGCATGATCTGGGACCGCCTCACCGGTCCCGGCACGCATTTCGAGTTCAATCATGCCGAAATCGACGCACCCGCCGTGCAGCAGAGTCCCTTCGCCCGCATGCTGCGCCATGGCATCGCCGAGCAGCGCTACGATCTCTCGTCGCCGGCGCCCGAGCGGGAGGTCCCCGTGTTCGAGGAGTTGCGCGGGGCGGGCATGACCGAGTGGCTGGGACGAGTCTTTCCGTTCGGCGAGCTCTCGCCCCAGATAGGCGGGCCGGCCGAAGCCGAGCGTGCCGATCAGCTCTGGCTCGTCTGCTCGGTGACGACCGACCGGCCGGGCGGCTACTCCGAGTCGAACCTTACGGTCCTGCGCCAGCTCCTGCCGGTTTTCGCGGTGGCGGCGAAGGCCACCACCATGCGCGCGATCGGGCAGGGGCTGCTGGCCTCCTATCTCGGCAGCGACCCGGCTACCCGCGTCCTCGCCGGCACCGTGCACCGGGGCGAAGTGCAGAGCATGTCGGCGGTGTTGTTCTACGCCGACCTGCGCGGCTTCACCGGTTTTGCCGACACCTTGCCCGGCAAGGAGGTGATCGGGCTGCTCGACGATTGCTTCGATTGCATGGTGCGGCCTGTAGCCAGCCGCGGTGGGGAGATCCTGAAATTCCTGGGTGACGGCCTGCTCGCGACCTTTCGGGCTGACGACAAGCCGGCCGCCGCCGTCACGGCCGCGGCACTAGACGCAGCGAGCGCGGCGTTGGCTCTCATGGAAACGCTTGCGGCAAAGCGGGAAGGAGCCGGAAAGCCGACGCCCGGCCTCGACATCGCGTTGCATGTCGGCAACGTGCTCTACGGCAATGTCGGCACCGACGCCCGGCTCGATTTCACCGTGATCGGCCCTGCTGTCAACGAGGCGGCTCGCATCGAGGTCCTGTGCAAGTCGCTCGGGCACAATCTCCTGATTTCGCAGGCCTTCGCCGCGGCCGCCGGCGCTGATGGCCGGCGCCTCGTGTCGGTCGGCCGGCACGCGTTGCGCGGTGTGCGTGAAGAGACGGAGCTCTTTACCCTGGCGCCGGATGGATGAAGCCAGCGCCACGGTGTCGGGAGTCACGCCGGTTGGCTGGTCGAGGGCTTTTTTGCCGAAGTCGCCCACAACGCGAAGGCATAGGCGATCGCCACCTCGTCGAGCCGGTGGAACCGTCCGGAGGACCCGCCGTGACCTGCACCCATGTTCGTCCGCAGAAGAACCGGCCCGCCCGACGTCATCGTCGCCCGCAGACGCGCGATCCATTTCGCGGGCTCCCAGTAGGTGACGCGCGGATCGGTGAGACCCGCCATCGCCAGGATGGCCGGGTAATCCTGCGCGGCGACATTGTCATACGGTGAATACGACAGGATATAGCGGCATGCCGCTTCATCCGTGATCGGATTGCCCCATTCGGGCCATTCGGGCGGCGTCAACGGCAACTTGTCGTCCAGCATGGTGTTGAGCACGTCGACGAAGGGAACTTCGGCCACGATCCCGGCGAAGAGCTCACCCGCCCGGTTGGCCGCCGCTCCCATGAGCATGCCGCCGGCACTGCCGCCATGCCCGACGATGCGCTTCGCGGATGTATATTTCCTGTCGATCAGCGCGCGGCCCGCCGCAGCGTAATCGTCGAACGTATTCGTCTTCTTCTCCCGCTTGCCGTCGAGATACCACGCCCAGCCTTTGTCCGAGCCGCCCCGGATGTGCGCGATGGCGTAGACGAATCCCCGATCGACGAGAGACAGGCGATTGGCCGAGAAGGACGCCGGCATGGCCATGCCGTAGGAGCCGTAACCGTAAAGCAGGAGCGGCGCCGTTCCGTCGCATGCAAGATCGCGGTGATGCAGAATAGACACCGGAACCTCGGCGCCATCGTGAGACTTAGCCATGATTCGGGTCGTGACATAATGGGCAGGATCATGACCGGAAGGAATCTCCTGGCGTTTTCGCAAGAGACGGTTCCGGCTTGCCATATCGTAGTCATAGACCTCGACCGGCGTCGTCATCGACGAATAGGAGAAGCGCAAGGTCGTCGTATCGAATTCGTAACCGCCGGCAATGTCGAGCGAATAGGCGGCCTCGTCGAAGGCGATGGCGTGCTCCGCCCCACTGGCGAGGTTGCGGATCACGATCGAGGGCAGTGCATTCGCGCGTTCGAGCCGGACCAGATGACCGGCGTATAACTCGATGCCGAGGATATAGATGCCCGGCCGATGGGGGACCAGCTCGCGCCAATGCTCGCGGCCCGGCGATGCCAGGGGCGCGGTGGCGATGCGAAAGTCGATGGCGCCGTCTTCGTTGGTGAGAATGAAAAGTTCGTCGCCGCGGTCGGCGACGTCGTAGCGAATGCCCTTCTTCCGGGGCTCAACGAGGCGCGGTTTGGCATTCGGATCTGCAAGATCGACGAGGCGCTGTTCGGAGGTGTCGTGATCGCCACCCGAGATGATGCAGAAACGGCCGCTGGCACTCTCCTCGATGCGCGTGAACCAGCCCGAATCCTCTTCTTGATAGACAAGGGCGTCGTCGGCTTGCAGCGTGCCCAGGTGATGTCGGAAGACCTGCAAAGGCCGATGATTATCGTCGACCCGGACATAGAAAAAGAACGTCGAGTCTGCACCCCACACGACGCCGCCTCCGGCTTGCGTCAGGATGTCGGGCAGGTCTTCGCCCGTTTCCCAGCTTCGTACCCGGATGGTGAAGTATTCCGATCCGCGCAGGTCGGCGCTCCAGGCCTCGAGCCGGTGGTCCGGCGAGTGCCGCCGGCTGCCGAACTTGAAGTAGCTCGAGTTCTTCGCCAGCGCGTCGCCGTCGAGAACGATCTGCTCGCCGTCGCCATCTCGCCTCGTTCGGCCGATCAGCTCGTGTTGGCCGCCCTCACGGAACTTCCACAGGTAGGCGAAGGGTCCATCCGGCACAGGAACGCCTGAATCATCCTCCTTGATGCGCCCCCGCATCTCGCGGACCAGCGCCGTCTGCAACGATTCCGTCGGACCGAGGATGACGTCGGCATATCGGTTCTCCGCCTCCAGATACGATCTGATATCGGGATCGAGGACCGACGGGTCGCGGAGAACCTGCTGCCAGTTCTCGTCCTTGAGCCAGGCATAGTCATCCACGACCGCAATGCCATGCAGCGTGCGCCGGGAAGGACGCCGCGGTGCGACGGGTGGTGCGTTCACCGGACCGCTCAGGCGTAGTTGCCCCGGCCTGCTGCGACAGGCTTCAGCGCCGGCGCTTTCTTCCCGCCTGTTACCAGGCCGCGCATCTCCGCGCCTTTCTCGTCCCACCAGTCGGCGAGGATGCGGACATCCCAGCCGATGCAGAAATGCTTCACGCCCATCTCGAGGTATTTCGCCGCGGCGGAGGGATCGCGCAACTCGACGCGCGGATGCAGGCCTTTCTTCAGCGCCAATTCGATGGTCTTGCGTTCGGCGGCCACGACTTCAGGGTCGGCATGCTGGCCGGGTTTGCCGATGCTCATGGAAAAGTCCGACCCGCCGAACTGCACCATGTCGATGCCGGGCACAGAAAGGACGGCCTCGAGATCGTCCACGCACGACTTCTTCTCGACCATGATGGCGATCACCACGTCGTTCAGCGCGTCGACATAGACCGGCTTGCCGCCTTCGCGCACCATGCCGACATCGCGCCGCATGCCGACGCCCATCAGGCCGCGCCCGCGCGCACCCTTGGCCATCGTCGTCTCGGCGCGTACGGCATTCACGGCGGCCTTGGCGTCCTCGACCGAGCGGATGTCGGCGAACAGCACGCTCTGGAAGCCGGAGCCGATCGCGCGCATCGCCTGGTGCGTATACTGCGTCTGCTCGATCTTGATCATGCCGCCCAGTCCCGCAACCTCGAAGGCGCGGCCGAGATTGTCGAGATCGTGCATGTCGAAGGGCGCATATTCGGCGGTGAACTCGACATAGTCGTACTGGCCGGAATGGCCGATCAGCTCGATCAAGGTAGGCCAGGTCGACAAGACGTGCGTGCCGACGGTGGGCTCGCCGGCGGCGAGGCGTTCACGAAGCAGATTGCGGCGCATGGCGTATTCTCCCTAAGAGGTGTTGCCGGCAGTGTTGCATTGTGCAGCGGGGGAAGGCCATGTCTTCTGCAAGAAAATATCTATAGTCTTCCGTCAACCGGAGGGAGATCCCATGAGCACAGCAGACCCCAATCGCGTCATTGTCACGGGCGAAAACCCGTTCATCCGCCTCAGTGCCAAGGACGGCGAGCCCAACAGCACCGATGCGAGTTTCTGGCGTATTCTCTTTAGTCCCAGCGGCCCGGGGCACGTGCTTTACCTGAAGAGCGAGCTTACCGAAGGCCTGTGGCGGATCTACTCCGACAACATCGCCATGGCACGCTGGCTGCAGTCGACAGTGCAGGGCATGCTCAATCCCGAGCTCAAGGATCTCACGATCCCGGTGATCGACGCCGAGTTCAGCAAATCGGGCGATCCGCGCTATTTCTGGACCGAGCGCGTGGTGTCGATCGACGAGGAGGTGCTGCTCACCTGGCACGATATCGGCGATCCGCTGCTGATCCACACCCAGCCCAACGCCGAGCCCAATCCGCGTCCCTACGGCGTGTGCACGGTCCTGGTCCCGGCATTGTCGGCGCGGCTCACGGTGAACGGCGAGCAGGCCGCGGGCCAGCCGTGGAAGCGCGAGAGGGAAGGGCGGCCCTTCAGCACCTGCGCGCTTGCCTTTTCCGAGAGCTGGACGGAGACGCGCTGATGTTTCCGTCGAAGGACAAGCTCACGATCTGCTTCGCCCACAGCGCCTACGGCATGCAAGACCGGTTCGAGGCCCGCAAGACCGGCATCAAGAACTTCCAGGTGCGCGGATACGATGAATTGCAGAAGCGCATCGGCGAGGCCGACGTCGTGGTCGTTTCCGGCATGTGGAAGAACGAGGTGATCCCACTCGCCGGCAAGCTGAAGTTCATCCAGTCGATCAGTTCGGGCATGGATCAGTATTCCAGGGAGCTGCTCGGAGCCAAGGGCGTGCGGCTGGCGAGCGCCGCGGGAGTCAATGCCAACGCCGTCGCCGAGCATGCGTTGTCGCTGATCCTGGCAGTCGCTCGCCGGTTGCCGGAAGCGCGCGACAATCAGCACAAGAAGGTGTGGCGCGGCATGATCGGCGACCTCACCCAGCGCGAGGACGAGATCGGCGGCAAGACCATGCTGATCGTCGGCATGGGACGGATCGGCAGCCACCTTGCCAAGCTCGCCAAGGCCTTCGACATGAAGGTGATCGGCGTGCGCCGCGATCCCAAGGCGGGCACCAACGGCGCCGATTCGATCCACGGCATGGACGAGGTGGTGAAACTGGTGCCGCAGGCCGATTTCGTCGTGCTCACCTGCGCGCTCACGCCGGAGACCACAGGCCTGATGAGCGCGGCGGCCTTCGCGGCGATGAAGCCGCTGGCTTATTTCGTCAACGTCGCGCGCGGTAAAGTAGCTGACGAGGCTGCGCTGATCGCGACCCTGCAGGCCGGAAAGATCGCCGGTGCAGCGCTCGATGTGACGGCCGAGGAGCCGCTGCCGGCCGGCTCGCCTTTGTGGGATCTGCCCAACGTCTTCATCACGCCGCATACGGCGGGCGAGACGCGCGCCTATGAGGACAACGTCATCGACATCCTGATGGAGAATCTCGCGCGGCTGTGGCGCGGCGAGACCGAACTGAGGAATCAGGTGCTGTAAGCCGGCATCGACGTTGCCGCCTCTCGGTGAACGTGCCTAGGATATGGGCAACGTGGCGGTTGACCACGATTCACTGGGAGGAAGAGCATGCGGCCAGTTCTCGGGCTGATGGCGGCAGTTGTTGCCGTGGGCGCTATTCTGTCGGTATGCGGCGATGCGCGCGCGCAGAAGAGCGGCGGCGTCCTGAAGATGTACCACCGCGACAATCCGCCGAGCGGCTCGATCCTCGAGGAGGCGACCAACTCCACGGTCATCCCCTTCATGCCGGTCTACAACAACTTGGTCCTTTACGATCAGCATGTGGCGCAGAACAGCCTCGCCTCGATCGTGCCCGATCTGGCGGATAGCTGGTCATGGAACGCCGATCAGACGGAGCTCACCTTCAAACTGCATCCGGGCGTGAAATGGCACGACGGCAAGCCTTTCACCTCAAAGGACGTGCAATGCACCTGGGATGGACTTCTGCTCGGCAAGGCCGAGCAGAAGCTGCGCAAGAATCCGCGCCAGTCCTGGTACGGCAACCTCGATCATGTCAGCGTCAACGGCGACAATGAGGCCACTTTTCACCTCAAGCGGCCACAGCCGTCTTTTCTGGCACTGCTCGCATCGGGTTTCTCGCCAGTCTATCCCTGCCACGTTTCACCGGCGGAGATGCGCGTCCGGCCAGTCGGCACGGGCCCGTTCAAGTTCGTCGAGTTCAAGCAGAACGAGCACGTCAAGCTCACGCGCAATCCCGACTATTGGAAAAAGGGCCGGCCTTATCTCGATGGCATCGAGTTTCCCATCGTCAGCAACCGTGCGACGGCGATATTGGGCTTCGTCAGCGGCCGGTTCGACATGACCTTTCCCTGGGAAGTGACGATCCCGTTGCTCAAGGATGTGAAGAGCCAGACACCCAAAGCGGTTTGCGAGACCACATCGATGAACAACAGCACCAACCTGATCGTCAATCGCGATGCGCCGCCCTTCAACAATCCGGACATCCGCAAGGCCGCTGCGCTCAGCCTCGATCGCAAGGCCTTCATCGACATCATCAATCAGGGCAATGCCGTGATCGGCGGCGTCATGCAGCCAACGCCCGATGGGGTCTGGGGACTGCCCAAGGAAATATTCGAAGCGGTTCCGGGCTACGGCCCCGACATCGCCAAGAATCGCGCCGAGGGGCGTGAGCTCATGAAGAAGCTGGGCTATGGGCCCGACAAACGGCTGAAGCTCAAGATCGCGACCCGCAATATCGCGCTCTATCGCGATCCGGCGGTGATCATGATCGACCAGTTGAAAGAAGTGTATATCGAGGCCGAGCTGGAGATCGTGGACACCGCCAACTGGTTCACCAAGATCGGGCGCAAGGATTATTCGATCGGGCTCAATACCACGGGCAACGGCGTCGACGATCCCGACCAGAATTTCTACGAAAATTTTTCCTGTGGCTCCGAGCGCAACTACACCGGCTACTGCAATCCCGAAATCGACAAGCTGGTCGATGCGCAGTCGAAGGAACTCGATCTGCAGAAGCGAAAGAAGATGGTGTGGGAAATCGACCGCCGGCTGCTCGAGGACGGCGCCCGGCCCATCATCATGTGGAACCGAGCCGCTACCTGCTGGCAGCCCTACGTCAAGGGCTATACCGCCCAGGTAAACAGCGTTTACAATGGTTTCCGTTTCGAGGACGTCTGGCTCGACAAATAGGCGAATGAGGGGGTGCAGGCGACGTCGCTTTGCCTGCATCCCTCTCCTGTCTTATTTCTTTTCCTGTCCATTCGATGCCGGGTGTGGCGGCGCAGGAGCATGGGACTGCTGAGGCGGCGGTGCTGCATGTTGCTGCTGCGGCGGAGCCACATGCTGCGGTTGGGGGGCGTGAGCCTGCTGAGGCGGCGGCGCCGTGTGCTGCTGCGGAGGAGCCATATGTTGCGGCTGCGGCGGTGGGGCCATGTGCTGTGGCGCGGGAGCTTGGGATTGTTGAGGAGGCGCTGCGACGTGCGGCGGTTCGGCAGGCCGCGGCATCGGCGGCGCAGCAGCACGCGACGGCTCCGCGGGCCGTTGTTGTGGCGCTGCTGCAGGGTGTGGAGGCTCTGCCGCGGCCCGCGGTGGTTCCGCCGTGGGATGGGCAGGCTCCGAGGCGGTACGCGGCGGCTCCGCGCTGGGATGGGAAGGAGGCGCCACGGGACGCTGCGGCTCTGGGGTGCGGGGCACGGCGGTGCGGTTCTCGTTCGCGGGTCTCTCCGGCTGTTTTGCCTCGTTGGCGCGCTCGGCCGGGGAATGCTCGACCGGCCGGGCCTGCGGTTCGCCCTTGTTCTCGGCAGGCGGCAGCTTTGGCACCTCGGGCCGGGTCTGCGACGTCTCGGGCCTGACGAGCGGCGGATGCTCCATGGGCGCAGGGGCACCCCTTGCTTCGTTCCTGGGCTCCGACGGAGCCGCGCCGGTGCGCGGGGGGAGGGGCGGCGCCTCATTTGCCCTTACGGGTCCCGTTTCAGGCTTGCCGCCACCTGGCTGCGGTGCATCGGCACGCTTGACGAATTTGGGACCGGGGGCGCCGGGCCCATTGGCCCCCGTGGGCCTGCCAATCGTTTCCATGTCGGCGAAGCGGGTGCGGACGGCCGGCTCAGCGGTGTGGGCGGTGATGGGTGGCGCCGCGACAGGCGCGATTTGCGCCGTGGCGAACTTCTCCGGCGCGACCTTCAACGCCGCGCGCTCGACCGGCTGAGAGCGCTGGAACGCCTGTTGCGGCACCACCGTGGCGAAGCGCTCATTCACTCGAGTGAACCGGGGATCGTTCGGAGGAGGCCGTTGGGCATCGCGATGCTGCTCGGCCCACTGGTAACGCGCATCGATCAACGCCTGGTCGCGGACATTGGCCCGATTGACGTTGCGGAAATAGTCGCGGTTCGTGGTGTAAGGCGGCACATAGACCTCGCGGGGTCCGAGCGGAAACCAGCCAACCGAGGGCTGGTTCGCGGCAAGCGCCGCCGCGCCTATGAACGACACCAGTGCCGGCGCATAAACCGCTGGCGTTTCACGCGCCGGCGGCACCCAGGACCAGCGGCTATTGGCGTTTATCCAGCGACCATAATGGAAGGGCGCGAAGCCCCAGGGCTGCTCGTCGACCCAGGTCCAGCCCCACGGCTGGACATAGGTCCAATGACCCGTGCGATAAGGCTCCCAGCCGACCGGCACCGAGCTCGGCGTCCATACCTGGCCATAGTCGCCCTGGTTGCTCCAGGCGCCATAGGCGCCGAGATCTTCGTAGCCGGTGACGGATGCCGACACATATTGCGGCGGGTCGTAAGACACCTGGCGATCGCGATCGGTCCAGTATGGTTGCATCGGCGGCGGCGCACCCTGGATCGTGCGCAGCACGGGCGCGCCTGACTCACCGGTCACTTCACCGATTTCGCCGGCGCGCACTGCCAGCGTCTGGCCATTGGGGCCGGTGATCTGAGCGGCGCCCGAGCGCACGCCAAGACGCGTTGGATCCTGGGTCGAGCCTGCCTGGATGTAATAGTCGCCCTGTTGTTCCAGCGCGACCGTGCCGCGCGGTGTCACGATTTCATACGGCTTGTCCATCGAAGCCGCTTTGATGTCGAGCCGGCCTTCCGGCACCTGCATGCGAATCTGGTCGTCGTCGATGGCCAGCATGTCGAGTTGAGTCGCGCCGTCCATGCGCACGTGCGTCCCCGAGATGGAGACTTCGCTGCGGGCATTGGGCTCCGTCCAAAGCGAGTCGCCGCTGGTCAGCGGCGTGTTGACCATGGCGGGTGCCCATTGGGTCTGCGCTTCGTCATGGAACGATACGGTCCCATTGATATAGGCGAGGCGGCCGATCCGACCGGGCGGATCGGACTGCGCACTGGCGGCACCAATCGAAGCGACGAGGCCGAGAACAACTATGACCGAAACGTGTCGAAATCGACTCACAGGCAACTCCCGAACATTGTCTTCGAAAGAAACGTGCAGCCGGGCGCCCGGTTCCAGATGGCACAGCCTTGGCGGGGACGCCACGAAGGCCTAGCATCGCGACATGAATGAGGCCGGACCACTGTTCGCGATTCTGCGGCAATCGGCTGATCCTGAAGCTGTTGCCGCCATGGAACGCCTGGTGCACGAGGCGGCCGACCGCGAGCTTTGTCGCATCAATGTGCTCGCCTTTTCTGCCCACGTCGGCCTCGACGAAGAGCGTGCCGTAGCAGCCTTCCTCCATGCCGCGCGTATCGGATTGTTCGAGTTGTCGTGGAACGTCCTCTGCCCCGGCTGCGGCGGCGTCCTCGACGCCAATGCCTCACTAAAGAGCGTGCGCGCCGATGTGTATAATTGCGCGCTCTGCGCCTCGGGATACGAGGCGACGCTCGACGAGATGGTCGAAGTGACGTTCACCGTCAGCCCGCGAGTGAGACGCATTGCGGCACACAATCCGCACGAGCTTCCGTTCCTGGAATACGCCCGTCAGATCTTCTTCGGTTCGGGAGTCGATCTGCCAACCGATACCTACGAAGCGTCTATGGACAAGATCACGCTCGAGGCGGTGGAGTTGCCGCCCGATGAGAAAGCGTTTGTGTCGTTGCAGTTGCCGGCCGAGTTCGTGATACTTTTCGAACCAGTCACGCACGCCGCGCATTTCCTCGACATCAAGGGCGAGCCGACGACGGAGCGGCGTAATCTTTCCGTCGTCTATAACAATGTGAGTGTTCCCACCGGAACGACCGAAATGCGTCCCGGCCCGGTGCGAATATCGTTCGAGAACCGCAGCACCAAGCGTGTCCTGCCAGGGATCTGGATCGCCGGCGACGAGCTGCACAACCTGATCGGCAAGCGCCGGCCGTTCCTGACGGCCAAACGCCTGCTTACCAACCAGACATTCCGTGACATCTATCGTACCAACACGCTCGACGTCGATCAACGCCTGCGCATCACCAGTCTAACCTTTCTGTTCACCGAACTTAAAGGATCGACCGAGCTCTACGAGCGGGTGGGCGACCTTGTTGCCTTCGATCTGGTGCAGAGTCATTTCCACGCGCTGAACGCGATCGTCGCCGGCGAAGCCGGCGCTGTGGTCAAGACCATCGGCGATGCGGTGATGGCGACGTTCCCAACACCCGACCGCGCCATGGCGGCGGCGTTGCGTATGCGCGAGGCGATGCGCACACTCAACGGCCTGCGCGGAAGTGAAGACCTGATCCTGAAGATCGGCATTCACGAAGGCCCTTGTCTGGCGGTGACACTGAACGAGCGCCAGGATTATTTCGGGCAGACCGTGAATATCGCTTCGCGCGTGCAGGGCCTGGTCATGTCGCGCGCCATCTTTACCACGACGGCAGTGGTCGAACATCGGCTGACCGCAGCCCTGTTGGCGACTCATGGGCTGACGCCGCTGGCGCGGCAATACACGATCCGCGGCGTCGCCAACGATATAGCGATCTACGAAATCCCCTGACGTTCCGCTACCCCACGGTCACAGGTGAGAAATCGACATACCAGCTTTTGGGATGGACGTAGCCTTTCACTTTGGAAGAGATCGCATTGGGCCATACGTCATGCACCACCCAGACGAATACTGCCTCGTCGACCATGCGGGTATTGATCCTGGCCAGCACCTTGTCGAGTGTTGCCGGGTCGGACGTGTTGCGTGCTTCGGCGGCGAGCTTGTCGAATTCCGGATCCTGAATGTAGCCCCAATTGGAGCCTTTGGGCGGGATTTGCTGGCTGTCGATGAAGCGCATGAAGGCGTTGTGTGGATCCATCGTGTTCCAGCTCACGTTGATGGCGCTGAACGGCGCGCCTTCGGTCGATTTGGCCCCTTGCCGCATCAGGTTCAGCAGTGCATTCCAGTCCATCACTTGAAAGTCCATGTCGACGCCGATCTCGGCGAATTGCTGCTGGATGAACTCGTTCATGAGCAACGGATACATCTGGCCCGAGCCGGAAGTCGAGATCGCGACCTTCATCTTGAGCCGTTTCTGCGGTCCGTAACCCGCCTCCGCCATCAGCTTTCTGGCCTCGGTCGGGTCATACTTGATCTTGAAGCTGGGGTTGCCGAACCATGGATGGTCGGGCGGCACGCAGCCCACCGCCGGTACCGCCAGCCCATTGAGCAGCTTCACCATGGCGTCGCGATCGATGGCGAGATTGAGCGCCTTGCGCACGCGGATATCCGCCGTCGGAGCGCCCGGCAGCATGCTGAGTGTATAGGGCCACATATGCGGAATGGCATTCGTTTCGATCTTGCAGCCGCCGGCCTTGAGCTTTTCGAGCGAGTCGGGCGCCGGCGCCTCGATCCAATCGACGCGACCCGATAGGAGCGCTGCCGTGCGCGTCGAGACGTCAGGCACAGGCAGCAGAACCATGCGCTCGGTCTTGGGAATACGGTCCTTGTTCCAATAATCGGTGTTGCGCTCGAGTTCGGCGCGTTCGCGCGGCGTCCAGGCAACCATCTTCCACGGACCGGTACCGGACGGAGACTTGCGATAGGCTTGCCAGTCCTTGCCCACCTTCTCGAAGTTGGCCGGACTTGCGATGGTGAAGCGGTTGAGCAGCGACGGCATCAGCGTGTCGACGCCCTTGGTCTGAAGCTCGACCTTGTATTCGTCGATCTTCTTGTAGCCAACGATGGGCCAGAGGGCCGCGATCAGCACGCCGCGGCCCGTGCGGTCGAAGGCAGGCGATTTGTCGTCGAGCACGCGGTCGATGCTGAAGATCACCGCGTCGGCATTGAAGGTCGAGCCGTCGTGGAACTTCACGTCCTGGCGCAGCTCGAACACCCAGCGCGTCGGGTCATCGGGCTGCTGATACCACTTGGTCGCAAGGCCGGGGACCAGCTTGGCGGGCTCTGTCGCTGAAGAGAGATCCCACATCACAAGCGGGTCGTAGAGCGTATAGCCCATGAAGCGGATACCCTCGGTCCCCTGATCCGGCGCGCCGTCGGTCACCGGGATGTCGGCCAACGTCATGGCGATGCGCAGCGGTGCGGTTTGCGCTTGCGCGGGCCGCGTTGCGGCGGTGAAGGGAAGGGAAGCGGCAGCGAGAAGCGTGGTGCGGCGCGAGAGCATACGGTGGTCCTCCAGTATGCGAAACGCCAAGCAAAGATTGCGCCATTGCGCTGCCAATACGCATGGACGCGGCATGGAACTTGCTCTTCACTTCGGCACCATGACCGAACCGAATATGCTCACGGCAACCGAACTCTCCACCAGGATCGATGCCGGCACCTTGACGGCCGAAGCGATCGTACGCTCCTGCCTCGAGCGCATCGATGCGCGCGATTCCGACGTGCTGGCTTGGGCCCATCTGGCGCGCGACGCCGCGCTCGAGCGCGCACGGGCGCTGGACCGTGGTCCGCGCGCAGGCTTGTTGCACGGCATCCCGATCGGCATCAAGGACATCATCGACAGCTACGACCAGCCCACCGGCTACGGCTCGCCGATCTACGCCGCGCACCAGCCGTTCGCCGATGCCGCGACCGTAGCGATGCCGCGCGCCGCCGGGGCGATCGTGCTGGGCAAGACGGTGACGACGGAATTCGCCAACGCCTTTCCCAACAAGACGCGCAATCCGCACAATTCCGCGCACACGCCCGGCGGCTCCTCGAGCGGCTCGGCCGCAGGCGTTGCCGATTTCCAGGTGACGCTCGCCACGGGCACGCAGACCGGCGGCTCGGTCATCCGCCCGGCCGCCTTCTGCGGCATCGTGGGTTTCAAGCCGAGCTTCGGGCATTTCCCGGCTGCGGGTATGAAGGCCAATACCGAATGGCTCGACACGATCGGCGCCTATGGGCGCAGCGTCGAGGATGTCGCTCTCTTCCGTGCCGCGCTGCTTGGTATTCCCTTCGCACCGGTCAAGCCGCTCAACGCACCGCCGCGCGTGGCGATCTGCTGGACGCATCATTTGCCGGAGCTTTCAAGGGAGGGCGTCGCGGCGGTGGAAGCGGCCGCCGATGCCTTTCGCAAGGCGGGTGCGCAGGTTTCCGAGGTGGCGCTGCCGGAACCCTGTGTCGCCATGTCGGAAGGGCAAAAGACGCTGAGCGCTTTCGAGGGGGCGCGCAATCTTGCCGATGAGGCGCGGCGCAATATTGGCCAGCTCAGTGCGTCGATCCGCGAGAGCAAGCTCGAGGCGGGAGCGAAGATCGATTACGCCACTTACACCGCGGCACGCGAGCTGGGCGAGAAAGGCCGCGCGCTGGTCGACACGATGTTCGACGATATCGACGTCTTGCTCACGGCGCCGGCGACCGGCGAGGCGCCGGTTGGCCTGCAGAGCACCGGCAAGGCCACCTTCAATCTGCTCTGGACCTATCTCTGGGTACCCTGTGTGACGCTGCCGCTGACCAAGGGCCCGACCGGATTGCCCGTCGGCATCCAGCTCGTCGGCCGGCGGCATGAGGATGCGCGCCTGCTCGAGATCGCGGCCTGGGCGCACAAGGTGCTGTCATGAGCAAAGTCGAACCCTGCCTGTTGTCGGCGACCGAGGCGGCCGCGGCGATTGCCGCCGGCACGTTGACGTCGGAGGCGCTGGTGCGCTCCTGCCTCGATCGCATCGGAACACGCGAGCCGCTGCTTCATGCCTGGGCTCACCTCGATCCCGACCTGGCGCTTGCCCAGGCGCGCGCGGCGGACAAGGCATCGGCGGGTCTGATCCGCGGCGTGCCGATCGGCGTCAAGGACATCATCGACACCTACGACATGCCGACGGGTCACAACTCGCCCATCTTCGCAGGCAAGGTCCCGTTCGCCGACGCAGCCTGCGTGGCGCTCTCGCGTACCGCCAATGGCGTGATCATGGGCAAGACCATGACGACGGAATTCGCCAACCGGCATCCCGGTCCGACAGTGAACCCGCACAATCCCGCACACACACCCGGCGGTTCGTCGAGCGGATCGGCCGCTGCCGTGGCCGACAGCCATGTACCGCTCGCCTTCGGCACGCAGACCGGCGGCTCGGTGATCCGGCCCGCCGCTTATTGCGGCGTGATCGGCTACAAGCCGAGCTTCGGCGAGTTCAGCCGCGTCGGCATCAAGATGCAGTCGCCGTCGGCCGACACGCTGGGATTGATGGCGCGCACGATCGACGATATCGCTCTGTTCCGTGCCGTGGTCATGGCGCTGCCGCCCGTTGCAGTCGATCGCGACATCGCCACGCCGCGCATCGGCTTCTGCCGAACGCCGATCTGGGACGACGCCGAGCCCGACACCAAAACGCTCCTGGAGGAACCGCTTTCAACCTGTCGGCCAAGGGCTGCAAGATCGTCGATGTGGCGTTTGCGCCGGCCTTCGAGCACATCCTCGACGACCATGGCAACATCACCGCGTTCGAAGGCGCCCGGAACTATTCCGACGAACGCCTGCGCAATCCCGACAAGGTGAGCAAGGAGCTGATGGAGGGGAGCATTGCCCGCGGCCTCGCCTGCACGTTCGAGGCTTACGTGGCCTCCCAGCGCCTGTCCGATCGCTATCGCCTCTATATCGACTCGCTGTTCGACGACGTCGATCTTCTGCTGGTGCCGAGCGCGCCAGGCGAGGCACCCAAGGGCGTCGAATTCACCGGCGATCCGCGCTTCAACTCGCTGTGGACGCTGGCCGGCACGCCGTGCATCACCTTGCCGGTGGGTACCGGCGACGTCGGCCTGCCGCTGGGCATCCAGCTCGTGGCCAAGCGCTACGCCGACGACCGCCTGATGAGCCAAGCCGCCTGGATCGCGGCGCAGTTGACGTGAGCCGCACCATGCCCAGGATCAATGGCGAGAGGCTTCTCGGCGATTTGCGCCGGATCGCCGATTTCGGCCGCTACGAAAGCGGTGTCCATCGTCCCCATCTTTCGCCCCAGGACATCGAGGCCCGGCACTGGCTCAGCGCCCGCATGAAGGCGGCCGGTCTCAGCCCGACCATCGACGGGATCGGCAATGTCATCGGCCGTTCGAGCGGGGAGGGCCCGCGGCTGCTGATGGGATCGCATACCGATACCCAACCGCGCGGCGGCTGGCTCGATGGCGTCATGGGCGTGATCTACGGCCTCGAAGTCGCACGGGCTTTTGCCGAAGACCCAGCCTGCGCCGGGCTCGGCGTCGATGTCGCTTCATGGGCCGACGAAGAAGGTCATTTCACCAGCATGACCGGTAGCCGTTCCTTCATCGGCCGCTTGACCGAACAGGAAATCGATGCCGCTCGGCACCGCGAGGACGGCACCCCGTTGCGCCAGGCCATTGCCAGTGCCGGCCTCTCCAGCCAGCCGCGCCTTACGCTCGAAGACGGCCGCTATCGCGCCTATCTCGAGGCGCATATCGAGCAGGGTGGCTATCTGGAGGCCAATCACAAGCGCATCGGCGTGGTAACGGCGATCGTCGGCATCTTCCAGTATCGCGTCGTCTTCAGCGGCATACAGAACCATGCCGGCACGACGCCGATGCCGATCCGCAAGGACGCGGGTGTGGCCATGGTGCGGCTCGCGGGTGCCATCCACGATGCCTTTCCTGCGCTCGTGGGGCCGCGCAGTGTCTGGACAATCGGCAAGATGTCGGTCGAGCCCGGCGCGCCGGCGATCATTCCCGGACGCGCCGAAATGATCGTGCAGTTCCGCGACGCCGACCGCGCTGTTCTGGAACGGCTCGAAGCGAAGTTGAACGAACTGGTGGCCGAAGCGCAGAAGCGCGGCCCCTGCGGGGTCGAGCTCACGAACCTCTCGCGCACCATGCCGACGGTGATGGACAACAAGCTGCTGGACGCGATCGAAGCGGCCGCGCGCACCCAGGCACCGGATGGCTGGATGCGCATGCCGTCGGCTGCAGGCCATGATGCGCAGATCCTGGCCTTGCGCCTGCCGGCGGCGATGATGTTCGTGCCATCGATCGGCGGAATCAGCCATCACTTCACGGAAAACACCGCCGATGCCGATATCGTTCTGGGATGCCAGGTCTTTGCCGACGCGGCGGCGAACATTTTGCGCGCCCCCTGAAGGTGGTTCTCCGCAAGGAACATGAGCCGGCCCACCGCGTTGTCTGGGGGAGATTCACCGCAGCAACTTGGAAGGACGGCATCATGGACGCGGATCGCATCAAGGGTTCGGCCAATCAGGCCAAAGGCAAGATCAAGGAAGTCGCCGGCAAGGCCATCGGCGATTCCAAGCTTCAGTCCGAAGGCGTGGCCGATCAGGTCAAGGGCAAGGTCCAGAACGCCGTCGGCGGCGTCAAGGATGCCGTGAAGGACGATTAGTCCGCGGCAGCCATAGATACAGTCTGCAGATTGAAGGCGTGCGCCAGGAGACGATAGCTCTCCCGGCGCACGTTTTCGTCGTGGGTCCAGGTGACGACAGCCATTTCCTCGACGCCGACTTCGGCAGCCAGGGCTTTGATGCGTGCCGCGACGTCGGGCGCCTCCAACGGCACCAGGATTCCCTTGTCACGGTTGATGCGCGACAGACCGCGCGACGTGAAATGGTATTGCGCCTGCTCCATGGTTTCTCCGGCGAGCGCCCAGACGCAGAGCGCCGCATGCGGCTTGGGATGACGGGCGCTTGGCCGGTAGCTGCTGCGGTATAGGTCGATGGCGCGTTTGCCGCCCTGACCGTCGGAGAAAAACCAGGCAAAACAATAGGGCAAGCCGAAGATGGCCGCGACCTGGGCGCCGTAGTCGGAACTCCCCAAAATCCACACTTCCGGTGTCGTGTCGGCCTGCGGGAAGGCTTTCACCGCGGCGAAGGGATGACCCTCGACCAGTTTCTGGCCGCTCAGCCATGCCATGAGATCGCGCACGTCCGAGGGGAAATGCTCAGGCCGTTCGTTGGCCGCGGGATTGAGTGCGAAGGCGGTGCGTCCGTCGGAGCCCGGCGCGCGGCCGAGGCCGAGATCGATCCGGCCCGGCGCCAGGGCATCGAGAACCCGGAAGACCTCGGCGACCTTGAACGGCGAATAATGCGGCAACATGATCCCGGCGCTGCCGACACGGATACGCTGCGTGGTGGCCGCGATCGCCGCAATGACGATCTCCGGCGCCGTGCCGACGATGGTCGGATGATTGTGATGCTCCGATACCCAGAAGCGGTCGTAGCCCAGCGTTTCGCAGTACTGCGCCAGCGCCACGGTGTTGCGGATCGACTGGTCCTGCGGGCGGCCGGCGACGGCAATGGACTGGTCGAGGACGGAAAGACGGATCACGCGGTGCTCCTGTGGCCTGCAGGCGCGGTTGCCCGCATCCTTGCTGTTCATTCGGCGTTACCCGACCATAGCCGAGTTCGGTCCATGTTGCTTCGCAAGGAGGCCGCCATGTCGCGTGTCGTCGGAATTGACCATATCTCGATCAGGGTCAGCGACTATCGGAAGTCGAAGGCCTTCTATGGCAAGCTCTTCAAATTCCTGGGCTTCGAGGTGTCGGACGAATATCCCGGGACGATCGGCTGGACCAACGGCGACACCCGTTTCTGGATCGCCGGTGCCGAGAATGCCGGCAAGCACAAATACCACATCGGCGACGTCGGTTTTCACCACTACGCCTTCCAACTCCGCAACCGGAAGGATGTCGATGCGCTGCAGGCCTTTCTCGAAAAGGAGAAGGTGCGGATCGTCGATCCAGCCGATGAGTATTACGAGGACTATTACGCCGTCTTCTTCCTCGATCCGGACGGGCTGAAGCTGGAAGGCATGAAATACGGCGAGAAGACCGAACAGGCCAAGCGCAAGAGGGCGGCAGCGGGCAAGAAGAAGCGGTAACCGGGCAGAAACCAGAGGAGGAAACTACATTAAATTAATTCTAATAACGACTTGCAATTGAGCTCCGAAAGCAGATATCTAGAACCGTTCCAATCTAGATGTCTCACGGAGTTCCTCAATGTTGACCATCGGCGACAAGTTCCCCTCCTTCGACCTCAAGGCGGTCGTAAGCACCGACCCCAAGACGGCATTCACCCAGCTCTCCGACAGGAGCGACGCCGGCAAGTGGAAGGTCGTGTTCTTCTGGCCCAAGGATTTCACCTTCGTCTGTCCGACCGAGATCGCGGCCTTCGGCAAGCTCAACGGCGCGTTCAACGAGCGCGACACGGTCGTCTACGGTGCCTCGACCGACTCCGAGTTCGTGCATCTCGCCTGGCGCCAGAACCATGCCGACCTGAAGGCGCTGCCGTTCCCGATGCTGGCCGATCTCAAGCGCGAGCTTTCGACCGCGCTCGGCATCCTCGACAAGAACGAGGGCGTCTGCCTGCGCGCGACCTTCATCGTCGATCCCGAGGGCATCATCCGCTTCGTGTCGGTGAACGACCTCTCGGTCGGCCGCAACCCGCAGGAAGTGCTGCGCGTGCTCGACGCGCTCCAGACGGACGAGCTCTGCCCCTGCAACTGGCAGAAGGGCGAGGAAGTTCTCAAGGCCGCTTAAGGAAGAAAGGATAAGCCATGTCCATCGATACCCTGAAGGACCGGCTGCCGGACTATGCCCGCGACATCAAGCTCAACCTCTCGAGCCTCGCCGCGGAGCAGTTGCTGACGCCGCAGCAGAGGGCCGGCAGCTTCATGGCTTGCGTGGTCGCCGCCAACCACGCGCCGACCACGCAAGCCATGGTCGGCATCTTCGGCCCCGAGCTCACGCCCGAGGCGCTCAATGCCGCCAAGGTCGCGGCATCCCTGATGGCGATGAACAATATCTACTATCGCTTCGTCCATCTGGTGCATTCGGATGACTACAAGATTCTGCCGGCCAAGCTGCGCATGACGGCGATGGCCAAGCCCGGTGTCGACAAGCTCGATTTCGAGCTGTGGTCGCTGGTCGTCTCGGCGGTCAATGGCTGCGGCATGTGCCTGGAGGCACATGAGAAGGTCTGTCGCGAAGGCGGTCTGTCGGCCGAGCAGATCCAGGGCGCGGTGCGCATCGCTGCCACCGTCCATGCGGTGGCACGCACCCTGGCCGCAGAGGAAGCGCTCGCTGCCCCTGCGCTCGCCCAGGCGGCCTGATCCAATCGTTATCCCCCTCCGTCCGTGCAAACGCGGGCGGAGAGGGTTTATTTTGCGGCCGGCGCGGCGAGGCCGGCGCGCAGGAACGGCACGATCTCCTGGATCGCCGTTTCCATGTCGGCGGGATCGCACGCGCCCTGGGAGATCGTTTCCAGCCGTCCGGGTTGCAGGAGTGTCCAGACATAGGCACCCATCATGAAATAGACGCGCCAGTAGACGACCTCGGCCGGCAGCTTCGGCAGGGCGCGCCGGAAGGCTGCGACATAGGCCAAGGTCGTGTCGTCATAGATGGCGGCGCGCGCCTCGGCGGCCGAATCGTCCGGATCGGTATGCAGGCGGCCATGCATCCGCATCGAGGCCTTGCGTTGGGCGCTGCTTCCCTTCGCTTCCGTGAGCAGCGAGCGCACCAGTGCTTCGACCAGCACCTCGACGGGGATGTTGCCGCGCGGCCATTTGGCCTCGGCTTCGCGCAGGAGCCGCCGGCGTGCGTCGGTGATCTGGGCGCCGTGACGGGCGACGACGGCTTCGAACAGTGCCCGTTTCGAATCGAAGTAATAGTGCAGTTGCCCCACATTCATGCGCGCGCGCCGGGCGATGGCGCGGGTCGTCGTGCCGGCATAGCCTGCACGCGCGAATAGTTCCTCGGCGCCGTCGAGGATCAGCTCGGGAATGCTGGGGCGCTCCCGGCGCTTGCGCGCGGTGCCTTTCGGCTTCGTCCGGGATTTCTTGTCCGCCACCATATGCTGGCTTTCAGTCAACCGAGATAGGCTTTGACCAGCCGCTCGTCCTGCAGGAAGGCCTGCCACTCGCCGCGGCCGATCTCATGTACGATGTTGCCGACGGCCATGACATAGGCGCGGTCGGTGATCTCCGAGGCGATGCCGACATTCTGCTCGATCAGCAACAGGCCCATGCCGCGGTCGCGCAACGCCTTGATGACCAGCAGGATGTCCTTCACCACCTTGGGGGCAAGGCCGGTCGACGGCTCGTCCATGATCAGGAGATCGAGGCGTTGCGCGACCGCGGCATG
>Ga0193752_1000595_pt1 | contig 33918 bp, 29 predicted proteins | sample H1c1metaG_FD_144924 | JGI IMG/M metagenome (GOLD analysis project Ga0193752, IMG submission 144924) | Soil microbial communities from a riparian zone of the East river system, Colorado, United States - H1c1 | ecosystem: Environmental > Terrestrial > Soil > Riparian zone | place: USA: East River... | reverse complement strand
CTAACGCTTTCACGCCCGGCAGGTTTGGGGAGAATGCAATTGTGAAAGTTAAAGGTTTTGGTATAGGTACACTTAACTGGAAAATATTTAACCGGTGGGGACAGGTTGTCTTTTCAACATCTGACAGGAACCAGGGTTGGGATGGAACTTTTAAGGGAGCATTACAACCCATGGATGTATATACATATACTTTAGATGTAGAGTTTACAGACGGGCAGAAGCTAAGGAAAACAGGAGACATAAGTTTGTTACGATAAAAATGTTTAAAATATTTGTGTAAGAGGGTTGATTGAAAAGCAGAATTTTTTTTATGGCCAATTCTTGACTTACAACTTAGGAGATTAAAAAATGATGTTCAGAAAAATGAAAATATTAGTGCTCATAACCTGTAGCTTCTGGATCAATGCCTCTCTCCGGGCGCAGGATCTGCATTTTTCGCAATTCTTCAATTCGCCACTGGTAACCAATCCTGCCAACACAGGATTTATACCCGATGCTGATTACCGTATTGGAGCTAATTACCGGAACCAATGGAGCTCGGTAATGTCGGTACCTTATAAAACAGTGAGCGCTTTTGGTGATGCACAGGTGTTAAGGGACAGGCTGGAAAACGGGTGGCTTGGCCTGGGAGGTCTAATATTAAATGATAAGGCCGGGAGTGGTAGTTTAACCAGTACAAAAGTGTATGGCTCGGTGGCATATCATCAAATGCTTGGGTTAAGCAGCCTGCTTTCTGCAGGTTTTAATATTGGTTGGGCAAACAAACATATTAATGAATCTAAATTAAAATTCCCCGACCAGTTTGATGGTAAATTCTTTGACAGCAATATTCCTACCAGTGTGGTATTTACCAATAATTATGTGAGCTATATGGATATGCATGTTGGAATGAACTATGCTTACTTCCCTGATGAAAATGTATATATCAATGCTGGATATTCCATACAGCATGTTAACAGGCCCAAAGAAACTTTCTTTGGCGATAACTCTGTGTATGGCCGCATACCTATGAGGCATACTGGTTTTGTAAATGCCATTTTAAAACTAAACGACCGGGTTATCGTTAACCCCAATGCGTATTTTTCCACACAGGCCAAAGCCACCGACCTGGTTTTTGGATTGAATGCAAATTATAATTTGTCGGAGTTTGGTGAACAACAATTAATAGCAGGTGTTTATTATCGCCTTGGCGATGCTATCATCCCCATGGTTGGTTTAGAGATCGCTAATATACAGTTTGCTTTCAGTTATGATGTAACGCTATCTGGTATGAGCAAATATAACGGCTATCGTGGCGCCAGTGAGTTCAGCATCATCAAAAAAGGTTTTTATCCTGATAATGTTGACAGGGCTTCGCTCTGTCCTAAATTCTGATAAAAAATAGTAACTAATAAAAAAATAAAAAATGTAACGTTACAAAAAAATAAAAAAAGTTAGATACCGAAAATAAAAAAAATGAAGGCTGCACTTTTAAACAGCCTTCATTTTAGTTTTTCCGGGCATAATTTTTTATTCTTTCTCGATAGTTATTTTAAAGTGGTCCTCTTTAAAATACTTGCGGTACTTATCTGTAGTTTTTGCATCCTGTTTCTTGCCATCAATATAAAGTTCCTTGTTCTTGTATTCAATGGTAAATCCGGCTTTTGAATTAACCAAGCCATCCTTTTCCATTTCAACAAACATTTCCTTGGTAAGTTTAAGTTCTTCTTTGGCCTTGTCAATGCCTGCACGGGCTTCATCCATGATCTTGTTCATATCGATCTTTTCGATCTCCAGTTTACTTTTTTCAATTTCTTTCTTTGCATTGGCCAGTTCCTTTTTGATAGCTTCTTTATCAACTTCCTTTAACTCCAGTTTTGCTTTGTCAATTTCTTTTGTGGCTTCAGCCAATGCTTTTTCAACTTCTGCATTTTTGTAATCCAGGTTTAAGTTCTTAAGTGAGGAGCTTACGTCTGCCATGGTCTTATCCAGGTCAATACTTTTTAAGGCAAGTTCAACACTTTTCATGATCTTTTCCATGTCCACCTCTTTCAAAGCCAGTTCGGCTGCATCTTTTTGCAGTTTGCTAAAATCTATACCTTTTAATTCTGCACCCACCTTTCCCAAAGCCATATCCAGTTCGCCTTGTAGTTTGTCAAAATCTTTCATTTTTATACCTTCTTTGTCGGGCACGGTATCTATGCTACAAGTACTATATACATATTCATCTTCCCCTGTAAATTCGCTGTAACCTAAAGGAATGTTACTGAAAGACATAGTAATACCGCCGATCAGCAGCATGGCAATGGTACCCGTGATGGCTTTTTTACGATTTAAAATAAATTGTTTCATGACTATACTTTTTAGTTGGTTAAAAAATGAATACGAATATATTCGTATCAAATGTATGGTTCTCTTTTCTTATTTGCAATCCGTTAATAAACTTTAACAATTTTACAGCAGTTTTTTAAAATCAACATGATTTTATCAACTCACTATTTTATACGATTTTTACACAAATAATGTTACATGCAAACTGCAGCGGAAGTAAAGGAAAGTACAAAAGGGTTTATTGATCTGTTTAAGAATATTGTAGGCGGGGCTTATGTGTTTGCCGACGAAGAGAGCCTGAATAATTACGCACATGACGAAACCGAAAATCTGCATTTTCTTCCTGATATTGTTATAAAGCCCAGGACTACTACAGAGATCAGCCAGATCATGGCACTTTGCAATGAACATAAGATACCGGTTACACCCCGTGGCGCGGGTACGGGTCTAAGTGGGGGCGCATTACCTCACCTGGGCGGTGTTTTACTTTCTATGGAAAGAATGAACTCAATTATCGAGATTGATGAGCGCAACCTGCAGGTAACAACAGAATCAGGCGTTATTACTGAAGTGCTTCAAAATGCCGTTAGAGAAAAAGGATTGTTTTATCCGCCAGACCCCAGCAGCCGGGGCAGTTGTTTTATTGGTGGCAATATCGCTGAGAATAGCGGCGGACCCAAAGCAGTGAAATACGGCGTGGTAAAAGATTATGTATTGAATTTAGAAATTGTTTTACCTACCGGCGAAATTATGTGGACGGGTGCAAATGTGTTAAAAAATTCTACCGGTTATAATTTAACACAATTAATTGTGGGCAGTGAAGGAACTTTGGCTATTGTAACAAAGATCGTTTTAAAGTTGCTACCGCATCCAAAATACGATCTGCTGATGCTGATTCCTTTTAACTCTCTGGAAAACGCAGGAGCAGCAGTGAGTGCCATTTTTCGGGCAGGTTTTACCCCCAGTGCGATGGAACTGGTTGAAATAAATGCACTGAAAATTGTAAGTAAATTTGTTGACAGTGCAGTGGTGCCGGTTACAGATGAGATGGAAGCACACCTGATCATTGAAGTGGATGGAAACCATATGGAAACATTGATGGCTGAAATGGAAGCCATTGCAGAACTTTTGATCCAGTTTGAATGTGGTGATGTGTTTTTTGCAGATGATGCACAACAGAAAGCCGAGCTATGGAAATTAAGGAGGCGTGTTGCAGAAGCTGTAAAGATAAATGGCTATACCATTGAAGAGGATACGGTTGTTCCCCGGGCTGAATTACCTGCTTTGATAACCGGTGTAAAGGCTTTGGGAAAACAATATGATTTTGATGTGGTTTGTTATGGCCATGCCGGCGATGGTAACCTGCATATCCGTATTAAAAAGCCTGGCAGTATTTACAGTTTGAACAACCCCGATGTGATACCGGCATTGCAGGCTTTGTTCAAACTGGTAAGATCATTGGGAGGCACCATCAGCGGGGAGCATGGAATTGGCCTGATACAGAAACCTTATATGGATATTGTTTTTGATGAAGCCGGTTTACAGTTGATGAGAGGAATAAAAAAAGTATTTGACCCGAATAATATTTTAAACAGTGGTAAAATATTTGATACAGTCTAAACAAGAAAAATAAAAATAATAAGTACCATGAAAAAAGTTGTAATTGTTTTAGCATTGATCAGCAGTTTTTACGCAGTTCAGGCCCAGGATGAAGAAAAATCCGGTGATGAAAAGAAAGGAGGATTTAAAAAAGAAAATCTTTTTACAGGAGGAGGAGCTACGGTTTCAATAGCCAGTTATAACACGGTGTTGGGTGCAAGCCCGGTTTTAGGGTATAGTATTACCAAATGGCTTGATGCAGGCATTGTGTTCAATTTTACTTACGGATCTGCCCGTGATGTTTTTTACGATCCGTATAGTGGCAATTATATAGTGAGTGATGATAAAGTACGGCAAACCGTGATAGGGCCGGGGATTTTTGCCAGGGTATACCCGTTAAAATTTTTGTTCCTGAATATACAGGCAGAACAAAATTTTATGAGTGACAAGATCATTTATGCAAACGGCCCAACAATAAAAGAAAGATATAACGCAACAAGTCTTTTGCTGGGAGTCGGTTATTCAGGTGGCAGGCAGGGAATTGGTGATATGTACTACTATGTATCTATTATGGGGGATTTTTCAGGAAATATAAACTCACCCTATGTTGGTATTTCTGAAAGTGGTAAAGCAGTTATCAGGCCTATTTTTAAAGCAGGGTTACAAATCCCTTTGTTCCAGGGAAGAAGAAACAGGGACAGGGATTGATAATTACAGGTGTGCTAAAATTTCATCGGCCTGGTTAAGTATAACCAGTTTGTCTTCAATTTGATCATATAAAAAACCTTCGTCCTGCATGGTTTTGCAAAAGGCAAATAAATGGTCATAAAACCCGGCCGTGTTCAGTATGAATATTTTTTTATCATGAATGCTCAACTGGTTCCAGGTAAGCATTTCAAAAAATTCATCCATAGTGCCAAAGCCGCCTGGTAATATGATAGCAGCATCGCATTTTTCGTAAAGTATCTTTTTACGGCTGTGCATGTCATCCACAATGATCAGTTCTGTTATACCCTGGTGATGATGTTCCCGGTCTTTTAAAATTTCAGGTATGATGCCAACTACTTTTCCATCTTTTTCCAAAACTGCATTTGACACGGTACCCATCATACCTTTATTGCCACCACCATAGATCAATGTAATTTTTTTAGAACCCAAAAGATGGCCTAGTGCCTTTGCCTGTTCTACATATAAAGGGTTATTGCCACTTTTAGAACCACAAAAAACCGCCAGTGAATTTATCTTCATAAAACTTTATAGTTTATTATTGGCAAAGACACGATATTTTCTCTATTTTCAAGATTATTTTTACTTAAACGATTGATATGTCTCCAATTATTTTGTTTTCGTTTGTTATCGGGTATTTTGTTTTGCTGCTTACCGTTGCATATTTCACTTCAAGGGGCAGCAACAACGAATCTTTCTTTATAGGTAACCGGAATAGCAATTGGATGCTGGTGGCATTTGGAATGATCGGAACAAGCCTTAGCGGGGTTACGTTTGTGAGTGTGCCGGGCAGTGTGGGCAGTGGTAATTTTTATTATTACCAGATCGTATTGGGGTATTTAATCGGCTACATGGTTATTGCATTTGTGCTGATACCATTGTACTACAAAATGAACCTCACCTCTATTTATACCTACCTGGAAAAAAGGTTTGGTATCAATGCACACAAGGCCGGAGCTTTCTTTTTTATACTTAGCCGTGTGGTAGGCGCAACAGCACGCCTGTATCTTGTTATAAGCATTCTGCAGATCTTTATTTTTGATAAGATCGGGGTTCATTTTATTGTTACAACCCTGGTTATTTTACTATTGATCTTATTGTACACTTTTGAAGGCGGCGTAAAAACAATTATTTATACCGATACACTACAAACAACCGGTATGTTGCTGGGCCTGGTAGTTTGCATCATCGTTATTGTAAAAGCAATGGGTACCGATTTTTCCGGGGCCTTGTCAATGATGAATGAAAAGGGTTACACCAAAATCTTCAACACCGATGTCAAGGCAGGTTCCTACTTTCTAAAACATATTATCGGTGGTATGTTCATTGCCATTGCCATGACCGGCCTGGACCAGGAGATGATGCAAAAAAATATCAGCGTAAAAAATATAAAAGATTCACAGAAGAATATTATGACGTTTACTGCTGTGTTAATGGTTGTAAATTTCTTATTCCTTTTCCTGGGTGGCATACTTTATTTGTATGCCAGTACCAATAATATTGTGGTTCCACCAGATGATCTTTTCCCAACCATTGCACTGAGTGATGCTTTCAGCGGAACGATTGGCATCCTTTTCATCATTGCATTAATATCGGCACTTTTCCCCAGTGTAGATGGAGCCATTACCTCTCTTACTTCCTGTTTTTGCATTGATATTTTGGGCATCAATAAAAAAGAAGGAACAGAGAAAGAAAAGAAGAGAACAAGGCTTAAAGTACATTTTACTTTTGCAGTTGTGTTTTTTTTAATGGTGCTTCTTTTTAAAGCTATTAATGATAAACTCATCATTGATTTTATTTTGAAATTTGCGGGTATTACTTACGGGCCATTGCTTGGCTTATTTTCTTTTGGCATTTTAACAAAACGTCACCTGAATGAAAAGTTGATATGGACAGTTTGCATTATTGCACCCATGCTCGCACTCGGATTGGATATGCTCAGCAACCCTGCCTGGTACGAAGCTAAATTGCATGTTTCACTTGGGTTACAATCAATTTCAGAAAATATTTTTAATGGCTACAAGATCGGCAATGAATTGATACTGATAAACGGGATATTCACCTTTGCAGGGTTAATGTTAATTTCCAGAAAAGACGATAAAAAACTAAATATTTCACTGTAACTTTACCGGGTTAGCAAGTGCCATTCTTCACATTTAAATAAAGTGCAGAATGGCATTTTGTCTACCTACACAGACAGCAATTTTAAAAGAGTAAAAGCGTTATTAAAATGGAACTCATCAATCCCGCTGCAGAACAATATGCAAAAAAGAATACATCTGCACTGGATGATGTGTTGAGTGAAATAGAAACCTATACTTTGACCAATCATCCGCATGCGCAAATGCTTAGTGGCCATGTACAGGGTAAGGTGCTGGAATTCTTTAGTAAAATGATTGCGCCCGAAAGAATTTTGGAGATTGGCACATTTACCGGGTTCAGTGCTTTGTGCCTGGCAAAAGGATTAACCGGTGATGGAAAATTAGTGACATTAGAATTAAGAACTGATGATGCTGCGACGGCCGGAAAATATTTTGCAAAGGCAGGTATGGAAACTAAGATCGATCTCCATGTTGGAGATGCATTGGAGATCATTCCAACCCTTAAAGAAAACTGGGACCTTGTTTTTATTGATGCTGATAAAGTGAACTATATTAACTATTACGAATTAACTTTACCCACAGTAAAAAAAGGCGGCTGGATATTGGCTGATAACGTGCTTTTTCACGGCGAAGTGCTGGAAGAGGATATCAAAGGAAAGAATGCCAAAGCGATAGATGCTTTTAATGAACATGTGAAAAATGACAACAGGGTAGAGCAGGCCATGTTGACTGTAAGAGACGGGCTCTTATTAATTCAAAAAAAATAACGGATGTACAAAATTATTTTTGCTGTATTATTTTCAATGGCTTCCTTAACGCTTACAGCGCAGAGGATCTCTGTTGAGGAGTATATAGAGCAGTTTAAGGATATTGCGATCAATGAAATGAAGCGTTCGGGTGTACCGGCATCCATTACATTGGCACAAGGCATCCTCGAATCAGAGAATGGGAACAGCGAACTGGTAAAAAAATCAAACAATCATTTTGGTATCAAATGTAAAAGTACCTGGACTGGCGAAAGTGTAACACACGATGATGATGCAAACGGGGAATGTTTCAGGGCATATACCAATGCAGATGAAAGCTATCGTGACCACAGCGATTTTTTAAAAGTCAACAAGCGCTATGGTTCTTTGTTCGATCTTGATCCTGAAGACTATACCGGTTGGGCAAGAGGCCTAAAAAGAGCAGGCTATGCCACCAATCCCAAATACCCGGAACTATTGATCAAATATATTGAGCAGTATGATCTGCAACAGTACACTTTAATTGCTTTGAATAAACAACCAGAAACTAATATTGCAAAAATAGAAGAGAATAAAGGAGAACTGCCTGTTGAAGCAATTATGGAAAAGCCTGCATCAGAAAATGATATTACAGTTGCTGTGAATGATAAGGAAAAAATAACCAGCATCAATAGCACCAAATGTATTTTTGTAAAAAAGGGAACATCTTTATTGGTTATTGCTAATAAGTATAATGTCGGTTTAAGTAAACTAATGGAGTTTAATGACATGACAGAAGAGGGCCTGCTTAATAAAGACCAGTTCATTTACCTGCAGAAGAAATCCAAAACAGGAGAGAAGGAATATTATATAGTTGAGCAGGGGGAAACATTGTATGATGTATCGCAGAATAATGCAGTACAGCTTAAGTATCTCCTGGAGTATAATAATTTAAAAGCCGATTCGAAATTAAATACTAAAACAAAATTGTTTTTACAACCCAACCAGCAAAGCACTGTGAAAAATACAGATAGTAAAAAAAGCAAAGTGCATCGTGTCGGCCCAAAAGAAGGTTTGTATGGTATTGCCAGGACTTATAATGTTACCGTTCAGGAACTAAAAGAATGGAATAAACTGGATTCTGACAATTTGAAAATAGGACAGGAAATAATTGTTTCAAAATAAATAGAACAAAGCATGGTCATCCAGGTACTTGATAAAAAATTTCAACCTTATATTAAAGCTCAGGAGATACAGGAGCAGATCGGCAAACTTGCCCAGCAGATGAACGAAGATTATGCAGATAAAAAACCTTTGTTCATTGCGATCCTAAACGGTTCTTTCATGTTTGCTTCTGACCTGTTTAAGGAACTTACCATTGATGCGGAGATATGTTTTATTAAACTGGCATCTTATAAAGGAACCAAATCTACCGGCAATGTTATCACATCCATTGGCCTGGATATGCCACTGACAGACAGGCACGTGATCATTGTTGAAGATATTGTTGATACCGGAAAAACTTTACATGAATTTTTACCGCAGCTGATAAACCAGCAACCTGCAAGTTTAAAGATAGCAGCATTGTTACATAAGCCGGAAGCCTTGAAGCATCCGCTTTCTATTGATTATATCGGGTTTAATGTGCCTAATAAATTTCTGCTTGGCTTTGGTCTTGATTATGACGGGCTTGGCAGAAACCTGAAAGAGATCTACCAGTTGGTGGAGGAGTAGACGGGCAACGCAAAGCATTGAAAGAATATCTTAGTATCGGTATCATACTTTTTGTTACAATCAGCTTGCAATTGAAAAAATGTTTTTTCTATATCCTTTTCCTGTTAATGGCATTTACCGCCAGGTCTCAATATTATCTCCGCGGCGAAATTAAAGATGAGAAAAACCAGTCATTGCAAAATGCAAAAATCCAATTGCATTCAACCAAACATTGTTATTTTACCGGTACTTACGGAGGTTTTGGAATTACTACTAAAACTTTAATGGATTCCCTTACCATAAGCCTGGATGGCTATGAACCTAAATCGCTGAAAGTAAATGCCGACCAATGGCAATACATCACTTTAAAAATACTGCCATCGAATGTTAACAGTAACCGGCCCAAACTTATTTCTGTAACGAAAAACCTGGAGCATACTTCCAAGGTAAAATGGTTTATTGATAATGAAACTTATTTCCAGATGGTGGAAAATGAGTACGTACGTGCAGAGAAGTTTCCTAACACAGGGTTTTCGTTAAATGTGAATAAGGCTTCATATAGTAATGTGAGGCGTTTTATCAATATGCAAAGTGCTGTACCGCCTGATGCAGTTCGTACAGAAGAAATGATCAATTATTTCAACCTGCATTACCGTGAACCAAAGAATGGCGATATTTTTCACTTTGAATCTCAACTTGCATCGTGCCCATGGGATATGGAAAAACAATTGCTCTTTTTGAATGTAAATGCAAAAAAGCTCGACCTGAACATGATACCTCCGGGTAATTTTGTTTTTTTAATTGATGTATCGGGCAGTATGGATATGCCCAACCGGCTGCCATTACTTAAAGCAGCTTTTCAGATGTTTGTAAAGAACCTGCGGCCAATCGATACTGTTTCTATTGTTACTTATGGCGGCACCGTTGGTATCTGGCTGCAACCTACAGGAGGGGCCGAAAAAGAAAAAATAATAAAATCGATCGAAGAATTATCTGCCAGCGGCGATACACCTGGCGAAGCTGCAATTATGACTGCCTATGCATTGGCAAGAAACACTTTTAAGGAAAAAGGAAGTAACCGGGTAATACTGGCTACAGATGGGGATTTTAATGTGGGCCTCACTTCTGAAAAAGCCATGGAAGACCTGATAACCAAAGAAAGGCAGGGTGGGATCTATCTCACATGCCTGGGAGTGGGAATGGGGAATTTTAAAGATTCTAAACTGGCAACACTGGCTAAAAAAGGCAATGGCAATTATGCTTACCTGGATGATATTGCAGAAGCAGAAAAAGTTTTAGTGAAAGAACTTACCCAGACATTTTTTGCAGTGGCCGATGATGTGTTTATGAATATGAAATTTAATAGCGACCTGGTAAAGGAATACCGCCTGATAGGTTTTGATAACAGGAGGGATGCAGTAGCCGATAGTAGTATTGACCTGGAAGGAGGGGAGATAGGAAGCGGTAACAGTGTAATAGCCATCTTCGAAATAATACCGGCAAGTGATAAACTTTTTAAACCGGATCTAATGCCGGCAGATAAAGTTGCCGAGATTGAAATGCGCTACAGCCTTTGTGATGATACGACATTACTGGTAACTAAAAACTATTGCCTTGCCAATTTTGTTGATTTTAAAAGCCTTGATAAAGAATTACAATTTGCAACAGCAGTTGCCATGTTTGGCCTTAAAGTAAAACAGTCAAAATACATTAAACAGGTGGATTGGATGGATATACAAAGGATCGCTGCAGAATCTTACGATCCGAAAAGTTACCTGCAAACTGAATTTTTAAAACTGATAGATAAGGCCCAGGATATTTATGCCAACAAAAAGCGAAAGAAAAATAAATCGGGTTAGAGGAACATTTTTCTCCATTTTATGGATATCAGGCAATTTGGCTTTGAATTATGCAGCCCACCTCAAACCTAAATACAATTAACCTTTTACCCTAATTGACCCTATCTGCAAGGTGGGGTCTTTTAGTAAATAGGTGGGTCAGTTTTGGGTAAGCAGGTGGGTGAATTAAGGTAAAAGGGTGGGGTTAGTTCGGGTAAAGAGGTGGATTAATTAACCTTTGCAGGTGGCTTAATTAAGGTAAGGAGGTGGGCTGTTTTGGGTTTAAGGTGGAAAAATATACCTGAATAGGCAGGTAAATTAACCTTTTAGGTGAGTATACCCACCTATTTAGGTGGGGGTGGTGGGAAAAATAGGTTTTTAAGAAATTAGGAAAACATCTCCCTCACCTTATCAAAAAATGATTTGTCGTTCTTATCCGGCTTAGGTTGAAAATTTTCTGACTGCTGTAATTTCTCCAGCATATCTTTTTCGGCAGAGGAAACATGTTGCGGGGTCCACACATTTATCTGTATCAACTGGTCTCCTTTTTCATAACTGTTTACATTAGGAAATCCCTTTCCCTTCAGCCTGAATATCTTTCCGCTTTGGGTGCCGGCCGGTATCTTGATCTTAGCCCTGCCATCAATGGTTGGCACTTCTACCTGTGTTCCAAATACTGCATCTGGTATGGAGATATGGAGGTCGAATGCAACATTCAATCCATCACGGTGCAATTGTGCATGTGGTTCTTCTTCTATCAGCACGATCAGGTCTCCCGCTGCGCCACCACGTTCACCGGCATTACCTTTTCCGCTCAGGCTTAACTGCATGCCCTCCTGCACGCCTGCAGGAATATCAATGGTTACAGTTTCTTCACCATATACCCTTCCATCGCCTTTACAGGCCGTACATTTATTTGTTACAGTGCTTCCTTCACCATTACAGGTAGGGCAGGTTGTAACAGTTTGCATCTGCCCTAAAAAAGTATTTTGTACCCTGCGTACCTGGCCACTACCACCGCAGGTGGCACAATTCTGAACGCTGTTCTTATCTTTTGCACCACTGCCGCTGCAGGTATTGCAAAGCACATATTTTTTTACCTTGATGGTCTTTTGTGCACCCTTCGCTATTTCCTCGTAATTCAGTTTTATTTTAACACGTAGGTTGCTGCCACGTGTACCCCTGCTTCTTCCTCCCTGGCTTCTTCTGCCGCTATTGCCGCCAAAAAAACTACCAAAGGGGCTATCATCTCCAAAAATATCTCCAAACTGGCTGAAGATATCATCCATATTCATTCCTCCTCCGCCACTATAACCACCTCCACCGCCACGACCGGGACTAAATGCCTGGTGTCCAAACCTGTCATACTGGGCACGCTTATCTGCATCACTTAAAATTTCGTATGCTTCTGCTGCTTCCTTGAATTTTTCCTCAGCGGCTTTATCGCCAGGATTCCTGTCGGGATGGAACTGCATGGCCACCTTACGGTATGCCTTTTTTATTTCATCCTGTGATGAAGATTTGGAAACACCCAATATTTCGTAAAAATCTTTTTTTGACATTTGTTAGTTCTTGCTATTGTATAAAGCTACTTTGAATTTCTTACTCAGTTCCCCCTTTAGGGGGCTAGGGGGTGTCATTTATTTTCCTACCACCACTTTTGCAAAGCGTATTATCTTGTTGTTGAGATAGTATCCTTTTTCAACTTCATCAACCACTTTGCCTTTTTGTTCTTCCGGTACTTCTACTTCGGTAATGGCTTCATGCTTTTCAACATCAAATTCAGTATTGATGCTTTCCATAGCGGTTAATCCTTTTGACTGTAACTTGTTCCTCAATTTATTAAACACCAGCTGAACGCCTTCTTTCTGCACAGCTATATCATTGCTTTCGGCCAATTGCTTTTCGGCCCGGTCGCAGTCGTCCACCACTTCCAGCATGGAAATGATAACATCTTTACCGGCTGTTTGCATTAGCTCATTCCTCTCCTTTGCGTTACGACGCTTAAAATTGTCAAATTCGGCAAACAGGCGCAGGTATTTATCCTTCTGCTCCTCCAGTTCGGCCTGTAGTTTTTCCATAGCCTCTTCGCCGCCAGGATTACTTAAATGGGTATTACCCGGTACGTCAGCATCGGCATTAATATTCATTTCTTCATTTTCTGGGGCAAATATTTCTTTTTCTTCCATATGGTAATTTAAAATTGGTTGCGAAGGTACAACAGTCAAACATTTTGCCAAGGCCTGTTTTGCGGTCAAATTGGCAATTATTTGCAAATATCTGCCCTATATCTACATATGGGTATGACATGGATGTTACCTTTACGCCATGAAGAGCATTTTTTTGAACAAAAAGATAAGCAGGAGGATAGAAACCGGGCACCCCTGGATATTCGGAAATGAGGTAAATACCGGTAAGGCACTGGACGCTGCCGCTAAAGCGGGTGAAATAGTAAATGTGTTTACACATGATAAAAAATTTGTAGGAAGAGGTTATATAAATCCCCAGTCGCAGATCATGGTGCGGCTGCTTACCCGTGACAGGGATGAGGTGATCGATGAACAATTCTTTGTTAACCGGTTACAGCAGGCCTGGGTATATCGCCAAAAGCTTGGCTATACCGAAAATTGCAGGCTAATTTTTGGCGAAGCCGATGATATTCCACAGCTGATCATTGATAAATTCAATGATTATTTTGTTATACAAACCCTGGCTTTAGGTATTGACGTGTGGAAACCGGCCATTGTAAAAGCCATTGAAAAAATATTCGATCCTAAAGGGATCTATGAAAGGAATGATGTGCCGGTTAGAGAACTTGAGGGCATGGAGCAGCATAAAGGTTTTTTATCAGCTGAATTTGATACCAATATTATCATTACAGAGAATGGGGTAAAATTTCATGTTGATATTGCCAATGGCCAAAAGACAGGATTCTTTTTAGATCAACAGGATAACCGTCGTGCCATACAAAATATTGTAAAAGATGCTGATGTACTGGGTGCCTTTTGCTATACCGGTTCATTTGAAATAATGGCGGGGCATTATGGTGCCAGCTCGGTTTTAGGGCTTGATATTTCGCAAAACGCTATTGATATGTGTAACCGGAATGCAGCTTTGAACGGCCTTGAGGCAAATTGCAAATTTGAATGCGTTAATGCTTTTGATGTACTTAAAGAATGGAGCAAAGAAGGAAAGCAATGGGACGTTGTAATGCTTGACCCGCCTTCTTTTACCAAGAGCAGGGCTACTATAAATAAAGCTGTTGCCGGTTATAAAGAAATAAACCTGAGGGGAATGAAATTAGTTAAACCCGGAGGTTTTTTAGTGACATCCAGTTGCACCAACCTGGTGCAGCCTGAATTGTTTTTAGATATCATACAAATGGCGGCAACCGATGCTAAAAGAAAAATAAGGCAGGTTGTTTTTAATTCACAATCGGCAGATCATCCCATCATACGGGGACAGGAAAATACCCACTATCTTAAATTTTTGATAGTACAGGTTATGTAAATTTTAAAAAGGGGAATTATTTAACTACCTGGAATTTGCCGGAATCTATGATCTTTCCGCCTTTATCCCTGAGCTGGTAAACATAAATGCCGCGGTAAAAATCATCCAGCGGTACAGTCATAATGGGAGGTATCTTGTTGAATTCATTGATCTTTTTGCCCATGAAATTGTATATCTCTAAAGAGAAAGATTTATCATACCCATACTGAAATTCAAAATTGATTGCAGTAGTAGCAGGAATTGGATAAGGTTTTATCAGTTTTGCTATAGGATCGCCCGATGCAGGGCTTTTTGTTTGAGCAAAAGAAGTAAAATTTAATCCAATCAGTAATATTAGTATGTAAATTATTTTATTCAACTACGTAAAAGTATAGAAAATGTTTTAATTGAACAACAGTTTGTATGTTACTTTATCTACAATAAATATAGCCTAAAATCAAGGGAATATCACTTTTTATCAACAGAAACCAGGCTTTTATCAATTTAAACCGGCCAATTTTTGATCTATTGCTACAAAATCCGGTATATCACCTGCTTTTTCAAGTACTTCTGCATAGGTAAGTATTCCATTCTTATCTATGATAAATGCTGCTCTTTTGCTAACGCCCTTCATTTCAAGTATCCATTCGCCATATAATGACCCGTATAAAGCTGAAACTTCCTTATTAAAATCGCTGAGTAAAGGAAAATTGTATTGTTGCTCCTCCTTATATTTTTTCAATGTAAAGACCGAATCGACCGAAATGCCAATTACCTCGGCATTTGCATTGCTGTAACGGCCTATATCATCCCTTACTGCACATAATTCTTTGGTACAAGTGCTGGTAAATGCCTGTGGGAAAAACAAAAGCAATACATTCTTACCTCTTAACCCCGATAGGCTTACTTTGTTCCTGTCAGTATTGTATAAGGCAAATTCCGGCGCCGCTTCTCCAATGGTTAAGGCCATAAATTATTTTTTGTAAAGATATAGTTTGCTTGTTCTAACTAAGTAGAATTTATTCTGGGTGGGCCTAAATAAAAACCCCTCTAGAAAGAGGGGTCTTGTTGTTATCCAAACAATCCATAAAAACAAAAATCTTTAAGTTGTTAGCACACGACTTTTGTTACAGAAGATTATTTACTGATACATTCATTGGCAAAACAGGTTAGGGGAGTTTTGCGTAAGCTTTTTTTGTATTAATAAGAAACAGGTAAGATGTAGTGTAATTGTTTTGGTTCTGTAGGTTTTACCTGGTAAAAATACGTAGGGGGATATTTAAATTCAGGTGGCAGGTAATTACCTTTTATCATAGGTTAGGTTTTAGTTTTCTTTGTGTTCAGATAGTTATAGCTATAAACGGATAGTTTTGAATTTTATTATTAATAATGATAAAAACTTAATGATTTTATAAAAATAATTTTCACCTGAACAGTATAAAGCAAAAGCCCCTGAAATTTCAGGGGCTTTTGCTTTATATAAACTCTTTCGGTATTAATTATTATTTTTTCCTGTTTTGCTTTTTGAAGCAGCAACTGGTTTTGCTGCAGGTGCTGGTTTTGACATTGTAGCAGCTTCAGTTTTTTTCTTTGCTTCATTTTCAGCAGCCCATTTGTCATATTCTTCAGCAGTTAAAACATCTCCTGTAATGGTAATGCTTTTCATTTCATCAACACCAGCAAATTTTACTGTAAGGTTTTTTGTAAAATGGCCTGCATTTGCAGCATTGAATTTTGCAGAAATGAAACCGGTAGCTCCTGGTGCAATTGGAGATTTAGTATAGTCTCCCATAGTGCAACCGCAAGTTGGGTTAGCCTGCTCAATAATAAGTGGCTCTTTGCTGATGTTTGTAACTACGAACTTTACTTCTTTTGGTTCGTTTTGTTTCAGGTAACCCTGGTTAATGGTTTCAGTTTCAAATTTAGCCACGTCAGCTACTGTTTTTTGAGCAAACAGCATAGCTGAAAAAGTTAATGCAGTTAGTGAAAAGAATAATTTTTTCATGATTGGTTAATTTATGTTGTTTAGTTTTTTAAATCGTTAAGTCCTTTATTTTCTGGAGCAGAGCTGCCTGGTGTTTTCCAGACTTCTCCCTTAATGGTTAATTGTTTGCTTTGGGTATCGTTATAAGTAACTGTAATGAATTTTGTAAAAGGCCCTTCTGCAGCAGCATTATAACCAACGGTTATTTTTGTTTTTTCACCAGGCGCTATAACCTTGTCTTTTTCCCACTCAGGTGTGGTGCAACCGCAGCTTGCATTTATATTGTTGATCTTTAATACCACATTGCTTTTATTGGTAACTTCAAATACATGGTTAACCGGTTTACCCTGTGGAATTTTACCAAAATCAAATTCAGTTTCCTTTAAGGTCAGCATTTCATCTGCCTGGGCAATGGTTAATACATTTTGAGTAGCAGCGGTTGGTACAGTACCGGTTTGCGCATGTACAACCGACATCAAACAGAGTGCAGAGAAGCAAGCAAATAATTGTTTCATATTATTATTTTAGGTTGACGATATAAAGATAACAAAACGGCTGTATCTGTTTTAAATTGTAACCCTGTTAGGACTTTTTTAACAAAGCTGCCCTATAATTTATATTTTTGTCTTAGATTAATCATGTTATGGATACAAATAACAATAACGATGCTGCTTTACAGGAAAAACTAAGTTTCGAAAATTTCAGGAATGAAGTGCTTAAGGATTACCAGTTTGCCTGCCAGAGCAGGGAAACCAGTTTACTGGGGCGTAAAGAAGTACTTACCGGTAAAGCCAAGTTTGGCATTTTTGGCGATGGGAAAGAAATAGCGCAGGTTGCTGCTGCAAAATTTTTTAAGCCCGGCGATTTCAGGTCGGGTTATTACCGCGACCAGACTTTTATGTTCGCAAATGGCCTGGCCACAGTAGAACAGTTCTTCTCTCAGTTATATGCCGATCCGGATGTAAATAATGATCCCTTTAGTGCAGGAAGGCAAATGAACGCACACTTTGCTACTAAATTTGTTGATGAGAATGGCAACTGGTTAGATCTTGCTCATCTAAAAAATATAAGCAGCGATATTGCACCAACAGCCGGACAAATGCCCCGTGCGTTAGGGCTTGCGTTTGCTTCCAAAGCTTTCAGAAATATTAAAGAACTTAACGGCCTTACCAATTTAAGTACTGATGGTAATGAAGTTTGTTTTTGTACTATTGGCGATGCATCAACCAGTGAAGGACATTTTTGGGAAACCATGAATGCAGCCGGTGTGTTACAGGTGCCATTAGCTGTTTTTGTTTGGGATGATGGGTATGGTATTTCTGTTCCCAAAAAATATCAAACTACCAAGGCGTCTATTTCAGATGCATTGAAAGGATTTCAGAAAAAAGAAGACACCAACGGTATAGAAATTTATAAACTAAAAGGCTGGGATTATGCCGGTATGTGTGAGATACTGGAACCGGCGATTCAAAAAATAAGGGATACACATACGCCTGCTATTTTTCATGTGGAAGAAATAACACAACCACAGGGGCATTCCACATCAGGCAGCCACGAAAGGTATAAAACACCTGAACGTTTGGAATGGGAGAAAGAATGGGATGGTTTAAAACAAATGCGTCAATGGCTCATTGCCAATGCACTGGCAGATGAAGAAGAATTGATCAATATTGAAACTGCAGCGGTGCAGTTTGTAAGAGAAAGCAAGCAAAAAGCCTGGGCAAAATATATTGAACCGATAAAAACACTGGTTGCTGAAACGGTGGAAATGTTGAGGGCACTTGAATCAAACCAAGCGGTAAAGAAATTATCAGACGAGCTACTTGCTATACGGGAGCCCATGCGCAGGGATGTGATGAAAACCCTGGCAACAGTTTTAGACCTGGCAGGAAAAGAGACAGCGGCAAATGCTGTTCATTCATTTTATAAAAAATTACAAACAGAATATGCCGGTCTTTATAACAGCTACTTATACAATGATGGACCTAAGTCGGCATTAAAAGTACCGGTAGTAAATGCAGCCTATGCAGATGATGCAGCCAATGTGAATGGCTATGAAGTATTGAATAAATATTTTGATGAATTATTCAGAACGAACAATAAAGTAATTGCTTTTGGTGAAGACCTCGGCCATATCGGCGATGTGAACCAGGGCTTCAGTGGGCTACAGGAAAAGCATGGTGCAGACAGGATCTTTGATACCGGTATCAGGGAACTTACCATCATGGGACAAGGCATTGGCCTTGCCTTAAGAGGCCTGAGGCCCATTGCCGAAATTCAATACCTTGATTATTTATTGTATGGTCTGCAACCTTTAAGTGATGATGTTTGTACAACGCATTTTCGTACAGCGGGGCAGCAAAGTTGCCCGTTGATCGTAAGAACAAGGGGCCACAGGCTGGAGGGTATCTGGCATAGCGGATCGCCCATGGGTATGATCATCAATGCACTCCGTGGTATGTATGTATGTGTGCCACGCAATATGGTGCAGGCAGCAGGCATGTACAATACGTTATTGCAAAGCAACGATCCCGGGCTGGTGATCGAATGCCTGAACGGCTATCGCTTAAAAGAAAAATTACCTTCCGACCTGCTGGGCTACACAGTTCCGTTAGGAGTCCCGGAAACCGTGAAAGAAGGAGATGATGTTACCATTGTAACTTACGGATCTACTTTAAGAATAGTGCTGGAAGCAACCGAAACCCTTGATAAAATGGGAATCAGTTGCGAAGTGGTGGATGTGCAAACCTTATTGCCTTTCGATATCGACCGTAAAATTGTTGAGTCGCTTAAAAAAACAAACCGCATTGTTTTTGTTGATGAAGATGTACCCGGAGGTGCAGCAGCATACATGTTCAATAAAGTGATGGAAGAACAAGGCGGTTATAAACACCTGGATGTATCGCCCCGGACCATTACCGGCAAAGCACACCGCCCATCCTATGGCAGCGATGGCGATTATTTCAGCAAACCAAATACAGAAGATATAGTTGCTGTGATAAAGGAAATGATGAGTGAGTAAGGAACAGGCTATACCTTGATTCTTGATGCTGGATACTTGATGCTGGATGGAGCTCAAGATTTTAAAAGCTTTTAAAATTGCTTAATGCTTATCAAGTATCCAGTATCCAGGATCTTCACCCATTTCTTTATAACTGCCATCTTATATGACCAGTATCGGATTTCTACAGCTTATAGATATCTTAGGCACTTTCTCATTTGCGGTATCAGGCGCTTTTTTTGCTATGGAAAAAAAGCTGGATCCCTTTGGTGTACTCATTCTCTCTTTTGTAACAGCTATTGGCGGCGGTACGCTTCGGGATATGATGATCGGCAACCTGCCTGTTGGCTGGCTGCGTGATGAAACAGCAACTGTTGTTATTTTTATCGGCGCAATGGGTAGCATGTTCTTTGGCCAGTGGCTTAAAAAAATAAATGCTACTTTGTTTTTGTTTGATGCCTTAGGGCTTGGACTGTTCACAATCATCGGTATTGAAAAAGGAATGGAGCTGAATTTTAGCGTGGGCGTTTGTATTGCATTGGGAACTATTACAGCAAGCTTTGGTGGCGTGATACGGGATGTGTTGTTGAATAATGTTCCGCTGGTTTTTCGTAAAGAGATATATGCACTGGCAAGCATCATTGGTGGATTGATCTATTACCTGCTTAAACAAAGTGCATTGAATGATGATGCAGCAAAGATCATTTGCATTTTACTGATATTGATCATCCGGTTGCTGGCGGTAAAATATAAATTGTCGCTTCCGGTAGTTTATTCAAAAAATAAAAAGGATGAAACTGAAGATATACCAGGTTGATGCATTTACCGATAAACTTTTCGGTGGCAACCCTGCTGCTGTGATTCCATTGGATAGCTGGCTGGATACAGAACTGATGCAGCAGATCGCTTTGGAAAATAATTTAAGCGAAACGGTTTTTATTGTTCCATCAAATAATGCTGACTCTGATTATGAGATCCGTTGGTTTACCCCTGAAATAGAGATCAACCTTTGCGGCCATGCCACGCTGGCAAGCGCTTATGTGTTGTTCAATATTTTAAACTTTGATAAAACCGGGATACGTTTCAGTTCTCAAAGCGGTATTTTAAAAGTTACTAAAGAAGATGATCTCATTTGCATGGATTTCCCTTCCTGGAAACCAGAACGGTTGGATATTTACCCCGATGAACTTTCTGCTATTTTAGATTATGAAGAATTTGTGGGTGTATACAAATACAGGGATATCCTTGTTGAGATGGAAAATGAAGAAGCAGTGAAAAACTGTAATCCCGATTTTTCGCTGATGAAAAAACATATTGATAAAATGATCATCACAGCACCTGCTACTAAAAGATCATTAGATTCAGCAAAACAGGTGGATTTTGTCTCCCGCTTTTTTGCGCCCGGCGCTGGCATTGATGAAGACCCGGTTACCGGTTCAGCACATTCACAGCTTGTTCCTTTCTGGGCCGAAAAACTGGGAAAGACCAACATGCATGCATTGCAACTTTCCAAACGTGGAGGAGAGCTTTGGTGTGAGCAAAATGGCGACCGGGTGATGATGAAAGGCAAGGCCGTGTTTTATATGCAAGGGGAAATCAGTGTTTAAAAAGTTTAAAAAGTTCAACAAGTTTAAAAAGTTGAACATTTAGCATTTACCTGAAACCCTCTTAAACTTCCCAAACTTATTTCAGGTTGTGATACACTTTCTGCACATCATCATCCTGCTCCAGGTTATCTACCATTTTTAAAACATCGTTGGCCTGGTCTTCGCTTAGCTCCATGGTATTGGCCGGTATCCAGGTAAGTTCAGCACTTATCACTTCAATTTTCTTTTCTTCCAAAGCCTTACTCATGTTGCCGTACTCATTGAATTTTGTACGGATGATAACATTGCCTTCAGCATCTTCTCCAATTTCTTCCAAACCAAAATCTATCAGTTCAAATTCCAGGTCATCTACATTTACACCCTCGCCTTTGATCTTAAACTCAGCCATATGCGTAAAACCAAAAGCCACACTGCCGGTTGTACCCAATGCACCCTGTCCCTTTGTAAAATGCATTCTTACATTGGCAACGGTCCTGGTAGAATTATCAGTTGCGGTTTCAACCAGTACAGCAATACCATGCGGGGCATAACCTTCGTACATGATCTCCTCGTAGTTGCTGGTATCTTTGCCCATTGCTCTTTTAATGGCAGCTTCCACACGGTCTTTGGGCATACCACATGCTTTTGCATTCAGGTAGCATCTTCTTAAAGCAGGGTTACTGTTGGGGTCAGGTCCGCTGGCTTTTACAGCAATAGCTATCTCCTTGCCTATACGGGTAAAATTCTTGGCCATTTTATCCCAGCGGGCAAACATGGCACTTTTTCTAACTTCAAATATTCTTCCCATTTTTGTTCGTTAATCCGTTAATTGGTTAATCCGTTAATCGGTATGACCGGGTTGCAAATTTAGGGAAAATCATTACTTAAACTGAATTTGGAAATGGATACTGGTTTTAAATAAATCCTCCGGTTCCCCTTTAGGGGTTAGGGGCGCCTTACAAGAAAGCGATACCCGTTGCCGGATACCGCTTTTCCACCATTAACCATCAACTAAAAACTAAAACCAACTGAGATCTTCGCAACCCGGTTATAAGCTGCGTAATTATCATTTTTATCCAGGGGGGATAATCCATAATCGTAACCCGCCCGGACGTTTAAGCCATTTTCAAATTCGTAACCCACGCCACCGGTTAAACCAACATCCATTTTATTAAAACGTTCAGTAATACCAAACCCCCGGTTAAAAAGCGTAATTCCTAATATGCCGATCTTAGCATTTAATGTGCTCCGCACCAAATATGAAATCTGCGGGCCTGCATATACCTGTATCCCTTTATAAACATTTGCCTTCATCACCAGGGGGATATCTATATAATGCGATTGTACCTGTGCCCTTGCGTTTACGCCGAGGTATTTCAACACCGGTATCTGGAAATCACCTTTAAGGCTGTAGCCTTTTTTTGAATACGCCAACCCGGGCTCAAATACAAATACTTCAGAAAGCGGAATGTTCACATATCCGCCGATATGCAGCCCTGTTCTGCCTTTGGTTACAATGTAGCCTTCTGTTTTGTCAACCAGGTCTTCAATGATCTGTATATCTTCACCATCCCAGGTAGCATAGTTTACACCCGAACGGATGCCATAACTTACCTGTGCTTTGCTTGCGTTCACCATTGTTACAGTAAACAAGGTGACCGCAAAAATTTTTTTCATCATAGTTGGTTTGCCAGGGTTTAAGGGTCTGCTGGTATTTTCTTAATTAGAAAATGATGCCATGCTTTTTTATTTTACAGAAGGTAATGTTAAAGGGAATTTCATTCACTACCGCTTAACAAAAGCCGACAGGCCCATCGGGCCGATATGTTAGTAGAGGATATGATGCCAACAGAAATTCAAGGTCCGTAGGAGCGATATGTTAACATACCGCTCCTACGGACCTTTACCAAATTCGGTTTGTGTTTTCTACTGATATGCCGCCTCTACGAGGCTTTAAAAGCTTTAAATCAACTAAAAGAAATCGTGTAAGTTTGCTGCTCTAAATCACTGTTATGGAAAAGGCTGTTTATTATGCAGATTACCTGCAACTGGAAAAAATTACCGAAGCACAGGATCCCGAAAGTTTTAAGGAAGGAAGGGAGCCTGCACATGATGAAATGCTTTTCATCATCATTCACCAGGCTTATGAACTTTGGTTCAAACAGGTTTTGTTTGAAGTGAATTCAGTGATAGAGATAATGAATAAACCGGTGGTGAATGATAACAGCCCCGAAATGCAAACGGTAGTGCACCGCTTAAAAAGAGTAGTTACTATTTTAAAAGTACTGGTGCAGCAGATAGATATTATGGAGACGATGACGCCTATGGATTTCCTCGACTTCAGGGATATGCTGCGGCCTGCATCGGGTTTCCAGAGTTACCAGTTTAAAGTGCTGGAAGCAAAACTGGGTTTAAAATTTGAACACCGTCACGGGCAGCATTATTACACTTCTCAATTAAAAGAAAAAGATGTTGCCATTATTAAAGAGGCAGAAAGTGGTAAGAGTGTTATCGAGCTCATCAATGCATGGCTGGAAAGGATGCCTTTTATTACTGAAGATTTCTGGAAAAATTACCAGCAGGTTTATGTGAGTAGCCTGGCCGAGGCGGAACTGAGTAATGCAACAGCATTTGAAACTGTTTTTAATAAAGCAGATGACAATCCGGAGCGAAGACTTACACCCAAAGCATGCCGCTCGGCTTTGTTCATTATGATGTACCATGGTTACCCCATGCTGGAACAACCTTTTCAACTGCTGGATACACTGCTGGAAATTGACAACCAGTTAAGCAACTGGCGCAGCCGCCACATTAATATGGTGCAGCGCATGATCGGCACCCGCATTGGTACCGGTGGCAGCACCGGCGCCGGTTATTTAAGGGCAGCTATGGATAAACATTATATTTTTAAAGAACTGGCGCAGCTGAATAGCTTTTTGGTAGATAGAAAGAAGTTGCCGGCGTTGCCGAAGGAGGTGGGGGAGAAGTTGGGGTATAATTTCTAATTACATTGATAATCATTTGGTTAGAAGCTACAGATTAAGCCAGAGACCGACCCGACTAAACCAGAGACCGACCAAAGTAGAGCAGAGACCGGCATAACTAAAGCAGAGACCGGCACAACTAAAACAGAGACCTGCCAGACTTGTTCAGAGACCGACCAAAGTAGGGTAGAGACCAGCTCAACTAAATCAGAGACCGACACAACTAAACGGGAGACCGACCTGACTGAACAAGAGACCTACCTAACTTCTTCAGAGACCGTAGATAGTTAAATTGGCAAAAGCCTGAAAGGCTGACATTATTATAGAGAGTTAGAAATCTGAATCAAAATCCCCGAAGGGATGATATAAAAATATGTCACCCCTTCGGGGGTTTTGCGAATATTTAATGCTTCGGGCTATAATAATAGCATCCCTTCGGGATTATTTAGGAATCTATTATTTTACTAGTATTGATCTTTATTTTTTCTTGTCGTTCTATTGACTCGACTAAAACTTCTATTTTGTTGCCAATTAAACAATGGTATTTTATTTTTCTAAATTCTGTCATTATACCAATCAGTTTACACTCAAGTTCATATTTTAGAGAGCCAGGCTTTTGAAACAAGCCCCACAAACCACTTCCACTTAGACCATAAGGATCAGGTATTTTTTCTTTCTTGTTTGATTTGTAATTTTCCAGTTTTCCTTTAAAGTCTAATAGAATTTGATAGTCACTATTGATTTTATGAAATTCATGAGCTTTTTCGTTTGCCATTTTTAAATTAAAAGTAGATGCTATTGTATAAATCATATTCTCTGTAGAATTAATTCTTGTTGTTCTTTCTAGGTAGCCCACTACTATATAATTGAGCATGTTTGGGTTTGGTTTGTAAGAAACTAAAATGTCTTTATCCGATAGGAATTTATAGTCTTGAGTTAAAAAATTTGCGACTTCATCATCTAGAATAATATAACTCAAATCAATTTTTCCGGTAAATTTTCTTCCCTCCTCAACATATTCCCCAGAAATAAATTTTAGTTCATTTTTTGCTACTATATAAAATGAACTTTCTGCAACGTGAGAAGCGGTTAGGATTAGATATTTTTTATTTGTAAAAAGTAATACTCCGGTTCCAAGTGATTTAGGAGTAGATAAATTTTCTAAGGTGAATAATTGAACAGTACTGTTGCGAATTTTTTCACTTAGATCGGATATTTTATTTCTGTATAGTAAATCTTTTAAATCATAATCCATTTACTATATTACTAAAAATTTTCTAAGTGAAAAGGTACCTCTTTAATTACGCATAGATAAAAGCCCAACAAAGTTATATCGTACAAGAGTGCGACGCCAATGAAGCTTAATAGAATTAATGTGGCTGGGTACAAAAAAGAAAAATTTTACCACAAAGTTCACTAAGGAAAACACAAAGGGCACGAAGAAATACTTTGTGCCCTTTGTGTAAAATCTTTGTGTGCTTTGTGGTAAAAACTCTTGGGTTGTCGTTTCTCGACTTCGCTCGAAACTCTCATCATTATCCTTCGACTTCGCTCAGGACTATACCAACTCCTTTAACTTCCCCACCACGGTATCAACCTCTTCCCTTGTATTGTGTTTGCTAAAACTGAAACGCACGGTTACCTGGTTGGGGTTGTTGTTGATGGCACGGATGACGTGGCTGCCCTGGTCGGCGCCGCTGGTGCAGGCACTGCCGCCGCTGGCGCAAATATTATTAATGTCGAGATTGAAAAGTATCATCTCCGATTTTTCTGTTTTTGGAAAACTGGCGCTGAGGACGGTGTACAAACAACGGCCCAATGCATCGCCGTTGAATGCAATGCCGGGAATATTTCTTTTTAGTTCGTCCATCATGTAATACTTCAGCGTGCCGATGTAGGCCATGTCTTCTTCGTGGGTGGCAGTTGCCATTTCCAAAGCTTTGGCAAAGCCAACAATGCCGTAAAGGTTTTCGGTACCGGCACGCATGTTGCGTTCCTGTCCACCGCCATGTACGAAGGGTTTTATGCGTACGTTCTCGTTGATGTATAAAATGCCCACGCCTTTTGGCCCGTGAAATTTATGTGCAGCGCCGGTAATAAAATGCACCGGTGTGTTTCTTAAATCGAAAGGAAAGTGGCCAACGGTTTGCACGGTATCGCTGTGAAAAATGGCACCATACAATTTGCATAATTCACCCACTGCGTGAATGTCTAAGATGTTACCGATCTCGTTGTTGGCGTGCATTAAAGTAACCAGCACTTTTTCATCGGCAGCGGCTAATAATTTTTCCAGGTCATCAATATCAACATGGCCGTTGGGTAATAATTTTACATAACTCACTTTGGCAACATCCATATTATCAATATGCTCAACAGAATGTGTAACGGCATGATGTTCTATGGGCGAAGTGATGATATGTTTACAACCGAGGTCACGTATAGCACAAGAGATAGCGGTGTTGCTGCTTTCAGTGCCACCACTGGTAAAAAATATTTCGGCAGGGTGAGCATTCAGGATCTTTGCAACAGTCTTACGGGCTGTTTCAATGGCCATGCGGCTCTCACGGCCATAAGAATAAATGGAAGATGGGTTACCAAATTTTTCTGTTAAGTAAGGCATCATGGTTTCCAGCACCTGTGGGTCGAGTGCGGTGGTGGCGGCGTTGTCGAAGTAAATGCGTGACGAACTCATAATTATGTTTTTAAAGAATTTTATTACACTAATTATTTCGAATTACACTAATTACACGAATTATATAAAATGATTCCTTTCTTAATTCGTGTAATTAGTGCCTTCAATTCGTGTAATAGAACTAACTACATCATTTTTCCTATGTCCTGTATCAATCTCCTGGCAATATTATCTGCTGTTGTTTCAAAATTACTTTCGGCATAAATGCGGATGATGGGTTCGGTATTGCTGGTGCGTAAATGAACCCAGTCGTTATCGAACTCTATCTTTAACCCATCCTCATCATTTATTGGTTGGTTCTTATACAGGTCCTTGATATTCTTAAAAATAGTTTTTACATCGGTGCCATTGGTCAGCTCAATTTTATTTTTGCTGATGAAATAATCAGGATAGGTACTGCGTAACTGCCTGATGGTTTTTTTGCTTTTGGCAAGATGCGTTAAAAACAAGGCGATACCGATCAGTGCATCACGGCCATAATGCAGGTCGGGTACAATGATGCCTCCATTACCTTCACCACCGATGACTGCATCCACCGCTTTCATTTTATTAACCACGTTCACTTCGCCAACCATGCTCGGAAAATATTCGCCACCATGTTTTAAGGTAACATCTTTTAATGCCCTTGTGGAAGACATATTGGAAACGGTATTCCCTTTTCTTTTGCTTAAAATATAGTCTGCCACTGCAACCAGGGTATACTCTTCGCCAAACATGCTGCCATCTTCGCAAACAAAACAAAGACGGTCAACATCGGGATCGATGGCGATACCTAAAGATGCATTTTGTGAAACTACGGCGCTGCTTAACTCGGTTAAATGTTCGGGCAACGGCTCGGGGTTGTGTGCAAAATGTCCATTCACTTCTTCATTCAATACCACAATATCTTTTACACCCAATGCTTTTAATAAAGCCGGTACGGCAATGGCACCGGTGCTATTCACAGCATCAACTACGATCTTGAAATTCTTTTTCTTTATTGCAGCGGCATCTACCAGTTCGTACGCAAGCACTGCATCAATATGTTTCTGTAATAAATTTTCATCTTTACGATAAGAACCCAGTTTATCTACTTTGGCAAAATTAAAATCTTCATTTTCGGCAGCAGTTAAGATCAGCTTCCCTTCATCGCCGCTGATGAATTCACCTTTATTGTTCAATAATTTTAATGCGTTCCATTCTTTGGGGTTGTGACTGGCAGTAAGGATGATGCCGCCGGCAGCTTCTTCAAATGTAACAGCCATCTCAACAGTTGGTGTTGTGCTTAACCCAAGGTCAACCACATCCAGTCCCAGGCCGATCAATGTATTAGCCACCAGGTTGCTCACCATTTCGCCGCTGATACGGCCATCACGGCCAATAACTATTTTGTTGTTGTTGCCCTGCTGTAAAATCCAGGATCCGTAAGCTGCTGCAAACTTCACAATGTCAACAGGGGTAAGGTTATCATTGGTTTTTCCGCCGATGGTGCCACGTATACCGGAAATACTCTTTATCAGTGCCATTTCTAAATCCTTTTAAGGAGGGCAAAGATAAGAAAACTCGTTTTGTGTTTAGCGTTTTGTGTTTTGGGTTGAATGACTGCTATTTGAGAATCTGCAATTAATTTAAGGAACACAAAACCCTAAACACAAAACTCAAAACCCATAACTTTGTTTTTATGCATCAAACCTGGTTCAAAGATTGGTTCAACTCTCCTTATTATCATCAGCTGTATTTTAACAGGGATGATAAGGAAGCAGAGGCTTTCATTGATAAGCTGATCAATTATTTAAAACCAGTGCCCGGCAGCAGTATGCTGGATGTTGCCTGTGGCAAAGGCAGGCATTCCATTCAATTAGCCAATAAAGGATTTGATGTAACCGGAATAGACCTGAGCGATGACAGCATTAATGAAGCATTACAATTTGAAACAGATACACTCCATTTTTACAAACATGACATGCGCCTGCCTTTCTGGATAAATTATTTTGACTACGCTTTTAACTTTTTTACCAGCTTCGGATATTTTAATACAAGGCGTGAGCATGATGATTCGATACGCACCATTGCCCAATCCATCAGAAAGAACGGCACATTTGTAATGGATTTTTTAAATGTACATTATGCAGAAGACCACCTGGTGCATAAATCTGAAAAGGAAATTGACGGTATTAATTTTCTGATCACCAAATGGTATGATGAGACCCATTTTTATAAAAAGATCGTTGTGGAAGATGATAACCTGCGGGAACCTTTGATCTATACCGAAAAAGTTGCCAAATTCTCTTTAGGCGATTTTACGGAGATGTTTGCTTACCAGGGATTGCAGATACAGGAAGTATTTGGTGATTATGCCTTTGGTAATTATGATGTAAAGAAGTCGCAGCGCATGCTGATGATCGCCAGGAAGGTAAAAGCCTGATAAAAATTATTTGTTCTTATTATTGATAAGCATCCACCTGGCTGTTTCATACATGGCAGAGGTAAGTTGGGATAAATGAGCTTTTACTGAATCATATTGATGTTGTGATAAGAGCGGCAGGTTATTACGCACCGGTACCAATTCTTCTTTTTTAATACGGATGTTCTTCCTGAAAAAATAATCATCATTTACAACGCCTATCCAGCCCGGCGCATGATAGATGATGAATGCAGCATTCTCTTTTTTTGTTGAATCAAGCAGGTCTCTTCCAAGGGTTGAATTCAGGTAAGGCTGTTGTATCATTCCTGCCACAGTGGGTAAAATATCAATTTGCGAAACTGTTTCTGGCCTTTTTTGCGGGGTTAGTAATGCCGGGGCATAAAACAACAAAGGCACATGTTCTTCACTGAGGCGCTGTTCTGTCCATGCTTTGGGATAGATGGCTGTGGCATTACCTTCCACACCATGATCGCCGGTAAAAATAAAAATGGTATTATTAAAATGAGGAGAAGTTTTGGCAGCTTCCATGAATTTTTTAATACAGTAATCGGTGTAGGCAAAGGCATGATATTCCTTCAATGATTCAAACCCGTATTTTGCCAGGTCTTCATTGGTGATCAGGTCCCGTGCAAAATCCTTGTCTTCTTCCGGTATATCAAAAGGGCGGTGGTTATCGGCGGTTTGAATAATGGCAAAAAAAGGTTTCTGTTGTTTGGACAACACTTCATTTGCTTCCAGGAAAAGATTTTTATCGCTGATGCCCCATACATTGAATGGTTTTGCTTTGTAGCTTCCTTCTTCATACACATGTACATTCCTGATATTGGCAACCAACCCTTTAAAATTATTGAACTGGCTACGGCCACCGATAAAATAATATTTTTCGTAGCCATCAAAATCATTGATGATGGTACGCTGGTTAACCGACTCTTCGTTGCGTGTTGAAAATTTTGAAAGCTGTACATCCGGTATACCGGTAATGGTTGCAAAAACACCCCGGGCTGTACCAAAAGTAGGAGTAAAGCAACGCTCAAAAAAAATGCCTTCATTGCACATCTGGTTAAAGTAGGGCGTGCTATTTAAAGGATTGCCACTCATGCTGCTTTTGTACATGCTGAAACTTTCGCAAATGACCAGCACAACGTTGGGCTGACTTTCAAGAGCCTTGCTGCCGGGATGTATCAGCCTGCTGTATTTTTTTGGTGCAACACCATTTTGCTCCAGTTGCAGAAAAGAGCACATATCATTGTAATATTCACTTGCCCTGCTATTGTGATCGGGGTTTCTGAAACGCAGTGTGGTAAAAAAGTTTTGCAAGGGGTTTAAGGCAAGGTTGCTTTTAAATTCATCGTTTAAACTAAAGGCCCTGAAAAAATCCAAGGGCTTCAATGTAAAAAATCCATACACAAACCATCCCAACAGTAACAAAGCGGCTGCATGCCACCTGCGGCGGTAAGTAAACTTATGGATGTTCATATTCTTTTCTGTCACATCCACATGCATTCTGCGGAACATCCAGGTCATCATCACTACAGCACCCACAAGTCCAAACAGTATCCACACTACAGGATAACTTTGCCAAACCATTTGCAGGCTTTCACGGGGGTCTTCAGCAAATATCAAAGCATCGGCATTAAGCCTGGCATTGATATAGGCAAACTGGCCAAAATCGGCACCATAAAAAAACAATACCAGTAAAGTTGTAACGCCCAGGTACGCAGTCCAAAGTTTTTTACCACGCTGGCTGGTAAAAGGCGATAGCCTGGGAAATACCGAAAGCACTGCAATGGGCAATAAAATAATGGCGATCCAGCGTAGATCATATTTTAGCCCAAGCCAGAAAGAAGGAACCAGGTCAGTAATACCGATTGAAGCAGGCTTAAAACAAATTACTGTTGCAATGCGGAAGGCAGTGAATATGCACAGGAATATCAGGAATAGTTTTACTATCCATTGTATAGTTTTGGGAACACGCCAGCTTATCAGCATAATTTATATTTCCTTAGCCCGGTTGAAGAGTGCGAAAATACTAAAACTGTGAATAGGATCGCTAATACTTCGACAAGCTCAGTACAGATTTAAAAAGATTAGCATTGAAATGAAATCTATTGCTTCTTTTTATTATTAAGCAGTAGATATTTTGCTGTTTCGTAATAAGCATCTGTAAGTTGTTGAAGATAATTTTTTGTACTATCCGTTGATGCGTTAACCGGTACGGGATCATTGTTGAGTATTGATACAAAATCCTGCTTGCCCGTTTTTAAATTTTTAAGATAATAGTATTGATTGTTTATCAGCCCGATGGTGTGTACATCGTGGTCAATAATGAATGCAACTTTTTCTTGATTAAAAGCTGATCTGTATTGTAATGAAGGAACAATCGTATCAAACAAATTCCTTCCCATCGAATTGTTGGTGTAAGGTATTTTTGCCAGCGATGCAATGGTTGGTAAAATATCAACCTGTGAGCAGACATTACTGATCCTTTGAGGCTTTAGCAAACCCGGAGCATAAAATAATAGTGGCACATGCTCACAGCTAAGGCCCTGTTCTGTCCAGGCTTTTGGAAAATGATCAAGCGTTCCATTGTAACGAATGCCATGGTCGCCCACAAAAACAAAAATGGTATTTTTAAAGTAAGCTTCTTTTTGTGCAGCTTCCATAAATTTTTGATAACCGAAGTCGGTATAGCGGAAAGCATTCATCTCTTCATTGCTTTCAAAACCAAACCGCTTTAAAGAATCGGCTGAATAAGAGATCAATTTAAATTCATCCAGGTCTTCTGCAGGAATGGTATATGGCCGGTGATTATCGGCGGTTTGAATAACAGCAAAGAAAGGTTTGGTTTGTTGTTTTAAAATTTTATTAGATTCTAAAAAAAGATTTTTATCGCTGATACCCCATACATCAATTTTCTTAGCCGAATAATCCTCTTCCTCGTAAAGCTTAAGGTTTTTAATATTGTTTGTAAGCAGGCCACGGATGTTTGCCCAGGTAGCGCTTCCGCCCAGAAAATAAAAATTATCATAACCGCTAAAACTGTTAATGATGGTATTCTGATCGACTGCATTGGGGTTACGACTGGCAGTTTTTGGACTTGCTACATCAGGTATGCCTGTGATGGTGGCCCACACACCACGGGCTGTGCCATAAGCCGGGGTAAAGCAGCGATCAAAGAAGATACCATTCTTACACAGCTCATTAAAATATGGAGTTGTGTTTAACGGGTTATTGTACATACTGCTTTTGTATGCGCTGAAACTTTCGCAGATGACCAAAACAATATTCGGTTTATTGGCAGTAGTATCTGAACCGGGATATATCCTTTGAAAATTCAACGAAGAACTGTCAGGTGTATTCACGCCCAGGTAACCTGACATGAGTGGGTAATTTTCCCTCACTTTTTTTATATCGAAAGATGAATTCCTGAAAGTTAATGTGCTCAAAAAACTCTGGAAAGGATTCAAGGCCAGGTTCGCTTTAAAATCATCACTTAATGTATAAGCATCGCTCCAGCGTAAAGGGTATTGGCCAACCTTACCAAAAATGAAAATGCCAAAGATGAGAAAGGCAATTATATACATCAGCACTCCTTTGCGTTTGTAAAAACTGTCTTGCTGCTGGTAACGTGCAAGTAAACTACTAAATCCAAGCCTTGCTATAATCAGCACTATGATTATGGCAAGGCCGATCTTAAGCAACGGGTAAGTTTGCCACATCATGCTGAAAGATATGCCGGCATCCTCTACATAATTAAGGATTGTAGCATTAAGCCGCTGGTGCAGGTAATCAAAATGATAAAAATCTATTGCCAGTACCAATACGATGATGCTGAAAAGAAGCGGTATCAAAATATTCCAGAATTTTCGTGCTTTAAGATTTTTAAACGGATTTACAAACGGGACGGCGCATAGTAGCATTATGACTAACCCGATAATGCAAACCACACGGGCATCAAAGCGTAAGCCCATGATGAAAGCCGATCCCGAAAATGCCTTCCCCGGCGGATTGAATGTCCAGTAAATAATTAAACGGGAGATGGTCATCACGATCAGCAAAATCAAAAGCACCGAAAATATCCAGCGCAGCAGTTTTGGGATCCGTTGTAAAAACAGCATGAAGAATTATTTAATAACGCAACAAATTTAGTTTATTTAATTTTGGACGGTGCTTATTTAACACCAACTTGCATTTAATGGAACAACTGCTTTCTTACGACAGGCATTTATTTAAGATCATTAACAGCGAATGGAGCAATCCCTTTTTTGACTGGTTAATGCCCTTCCTGCGCAATGCAACCATGTGGTATCCCTTATACCTGTTTCTTATTTTACTGGTCGCTTTTAATTTCAGGAAGACCGGCTTTTGGTGGGTGATACTTGCTGTAGGCACGATCATTTTATGTGATTTTGTAAGCAGTGATATCATTAAAAAAAATGTCATTCGCCTGCGCCCTTGTAATGAGCCCGACTTTGCTTCCTGGATACATGTACTTGTAGGATACCGGCCACAAAGTTCCAGCTTTACCTCATCTCATGCCGTTACGCATTTTGGTATGGCCATGTTTTTTTATCTTACATTAAAAGATAAGTTTAAAAAATGGCCTCTTGTATTCTTTTTTTGGGCCCTTACTGTCGCCTTTGCACAGGTATATGTTGGGGTACATTACCCACTTGATGTTATCTGTGGAGGGCTAATTGGAATACTTATCGGATATTTGTCGGGAAAATCGTTCAACCAAAACTTCGGTTTAGTTTAAAAATAC
>Ga0193752_1000594_pt1 | contig 33935 bp, 28 predicted proteins | sample H1c1metaG_FD_144924 | JGI IMG/M metagenome (GOLD analysis project Ga0193752, IMG submission 144924) | Soil microbial communities from a riparian zone of the East river system, Colorado, United States - H1c1 | ecosystem: Environmental > Terrestrial > Soil > Riparian zone | place: USA: East River... | reverse complement strand
ATGTTCGGGCCTTTGCTCAGCACCGGGAGCATGGGCCCGAACATCTCGATCGAACCGAGGCCCCCGTGCAGGAGAAGCAACGGCTCTCCTTTGCCGTAGATCTCGTAGTAGTAGTTGACGCCATTGATCGCGAGCCGCCCGCTCTTGCTCTTGCTGGGCGCCTTCTCTTGCGCCGCACCTGAGTTGGCGATCAGAGCGGCGAAGACACCTGCGAGCGCGGTCAAACGGTTGATACGCATGTCGATTCTCCAATGGTTCCGGCGCCACCCTGACGACCGGAGTTACCCACCGTCAGTACGACGATCGGGCCTTTCGAAAACCGACACGGGCGCGACGACTTTTCGTGCGGTCTATACTGCCGCCCCGCATCTCACCCCCGCCCCGCCCTGCTCAGGAGAGCTTCATGGAATACCGGTCACTCGGAAACAGCGGTCTCAAAGTTCCCGTGCTTTGCCTCGGTGCGATGACGTTCGGCGAAGCCGACGACAAATCGTTCATGCACAAGGTGTCCGCAGACGAAAAGACGTCGTTCGCGATCATGAGCCGCGCGCTCGAACGCGGCGTGAACTTCATCGATACCGCGGACGTGTACGGCCAAGACGGCTTGTCCGAACGGATCGTCGGGGCTTGGCTCGCTCAAACCAAGAGCCGCGATCGCGTGGTGCTCGCAACGAAGTTTCGCTTCCGCACGAGCGAAGGGCCGAACGGTACCGGCGCATCGCGCTATCGCATCATGCGCTCGGTCGAAGACAGCTTGCGGCGGCTAAAGACCGATCGGATCGATCTGTATCAGATCCACATGCAAGACATCGACACGCCGGAAGACGAGACGTTGCGCGCGCTCGACGATCTCGTGCACGCCGGCAAGGTGCTCTACCTCGGCGCGAGCAACTACGCGGCGTACCGGCTCACCAACAGCGAGTGGATCTCGAAGACCGAGCACTTGCATCGCTTCGTCGCACTGCAGATGCAGTACAGCCTGCTCGTGCGCGACCTCGAGCGCGAGCACATTCCCGTTTGCAAACAGTTCGGGCTCGGCGTGCTGCCGTGGTCGCCGCTCGCCGCCGGCTTCTTGTCGGGGAAGTACGTTCGCAACCAACCACCTCCGAATGGTGGGCGGCTCGAGAAGTGGAAGGATCGTTTTGCCGGCTACGACAACGATCGAGGTTGGAAGACGCTCGACGCTGTGAGAGCGATCGCGACCGAGAAACAAACCACTCCGGCGGCAGTCTCGCTCGCGTGGTTGCTCGCAAAACCCACCGTTTCGTCGGTGATTTTTGGAGCGCGTTCGGTCGAACAGCTGGACGACAATCTACTTGCGGCTGACCTGAAGCTGACGGCGGCGGACGTTGCAAAACTCGACGAAGTCAGTGCGGTCGATTTCGGGTATCCGTACAAGTTCATCGCGAACATCCAGCAGCGCTGGTAGTTGCGTGCGACCGAACGAAACTGACAACCGTGTTAGTTGCCAGCTGACGTAACGGCACACTCGTTGCACGCCCTACACCGCAAGCGCTTGCGTGCGCGGAGCTGCGGTCCTGCGACTGACCTACCGATGCTTTCTGGCTCGGTGAGGCAAAAGTGAGTCGTTCCGCAGCTCCACGGAGACAGGGTTCAACGATGGCAACACTCCTAAGCAAGGAGCGCTCGATCGCGGACCGAGGCTTCAACCGCTGGTTGATTCCGCCGTGCGCTTTGGCAACTCACCTCTGTATCGGACAGGCCTACGCGATCAGCGTTTTCAACCTGCCGCTCACCCACCAGCTCGGAATCGATCACTCGGCGCCGGGTGACTGGAAGCTGACAGAGCTCGGCTGGATCTTCACGATCGCCATCTTCGTACTCGGCGCCTCGGCCGCGCTGTTCGGCAAGTGGGTTCAAACCGTAGGCCCGCGCAAAAGTGGATTCGTCGCCGCGCTCTGCTGGAGCACCGGATTTCTAGTCGGCGCGCTCGGCATCCAGACGCATCAGCTGTGGCTCGTCTACCTCGGGTACGGCGTGATCGGCGGCTGCGGGCTCGGCATCGGTTACATCACGCCCGTGTCCACGTTGATCGCGTGGTTTCCCGATCGCCGCGGCATGGCGACCGGCATGGCGATCATGGGCTTTGGCGGCGGTGCGCTGATCGCATCGCCGCTGTCAGATGTTTTGATGCGGCACTTCGCGACCGACCACTCGACCGGCATCGTCGAAACTTGGGTCGTGCTCGGCATCGGCTACTTCGTCATCATGACCGCGGGGGCGTTCGGCTATCGCGTTCCAGCGCCGGGCTACAAGCCCGAAGGCTGGACCGAACCCGTAGACGCGCCGCGTCACTTGATCGCGCGAGCAAACGTCACGCCGAGCGCCGCCGTTCGCACGCCGCAGTTTTGGCTGTTGTGGATCGTGCTGTGTTTCAACGTCACCGCGGGCATCGGCGTGCTCGGCCAAGCCTCGGCGATGATTCAAGAGGTCTTTCGCGATCGCATCACCGCGAGTGCCGCTGCGGGCTTCGTCGGTCTGCTCAGCCTGTTCAACATGGGCGGCCGCTTTTTCTGGGCCTCGTTGTCGGACAAAATCGGCCGCAAAGCGACGTACGCGTGTTTCTTCACGCTCGGCACCGCGCTCTACGCGCTCGTCCCGGTCGTGGGGCACACCGGCAGCGTGCCGCTGTACGTCGCCTGCTTCTGCATCATCTTGACGATGTACGGCGGCGGATTCGCCACGATCCCTGCGTACCTCGCCGATATCTTCGGCCCCAAATACGTGAGCGCCGTGCACGGCCGTTTGCTCACGGCCTGGTCTGCGGCCGGCGTGCTCGGCCCCGTGCTCGTGAACTACATTCGAGAGGCGCAAATCGCGCAAGGCGTGCCGAAGTACGAGGCCTACAACGTGACCATGTACATCATGGCAGGCTTACTCGCGGTCGCGTTCTTCGCAAATCTCGCGGTGAGAGCGGTGTCCGAACGTTACGTCGAGTCCGGCGCTGACCTCGCCAACGCGAAACCCACAGCTGCGTGAGCAGGTTATGACGAACACCAACACGATCCGGTTGATTCTCGCGTGGCTCGCCGTAGGGTTACCGCTCGCCTGGGGCGTCGAGCAAACCGTTGTAAAGGCGATGGCGCTCTTCAGCTGAACACGCGAACGGAGTCCGATGTGACCGAGCTCGAGCAGGACGAGAACAGCGCGCAAGGCCAAGCAGACCACGCGAAGCCCGCCGCTGCGAACACGCACCTGTCGACCGGCGTCCCCGGCGATGAACCGCCGCAGGACGATCACGAAGCTCAGGTCGGGTATCGAAGCGCGAGTGCGGCCGGGTTTCGTTCGGTTTGGGAGACTACGCGGCGCGGCGTCCGGTTCATGGGTGCCAAGCGAACGCTTCGGACACTGACGACGCTCAACCAGAAGAACGGCTTCGACTGTCCGAGTTGTGCGTGGCCCGACCCCGACGGTCATCGAAAGATGGCCGAATTCTGTGAAAACGGTGCGAAAGCGGTGACGAGCGAAGCGATGACTGCTCGCGCGACGCCCGAGTTCTTTGCAGAACATTCGATCTCGGACCTCGCGAAGCAGAGCGACTCCTGGCTCGACCGCGCGGGGCGGATTACACACCCGATGGTTCGCAGCCCAGGTTCGGATCACTACGAGCCGATCGCGTGGGACGACGCGTTCCACTTGATCGCGCAAGAGTTGAACGAGCTCGCGTCGCCCGACGAAGCGGCGTTCTACACGTCCGGACGCACGAGCAACGAAGCGGCGTTTCTGTACCAACTGTTCGTTCGACAGTTCGGCACGAACAACCTGCCCGACTGCTCGAACATGTGTCACGAGTCGAGTGGTCTCGGTCTGACGGAGACGATCGGCATCGGCAAAGCGACGGTCAAGATCGAAGACTTCTCGTACGCCGACAGTATCTTCGTCATTGGGCAAAATCCGGGCACCAATCACCCGCGCATGTTGACCGAGCTTCAGACGGCGGCGCGCAACGGCGCGAAGATCGTGAGCGTCAATCCGCTCGCCGAAACCGGCCTGATGCGCTTCTCCAATCCTCAGGAACCGCTGGCGCTGCTCGGCGCCGGGACGGACCTCGCGTGTTTGTTCTTGCCGGTTCGAATCAACGGCGACGTCGCGCTACTCAAAGGCATCATGAAGCACATGCTCGAGCGCGATCGCGCGTCGGGTGGCAAAATCCTCGCGCACGACTTCATCCTGCACCACACCGAGGGTTTCGACGCGTTCGTGCGCGACTTGGATGCGGAGGGTTGGGACAAGATCGTGAATGAGAGCGGGGTCGATCGCGAACGGATCGAGCAAGCCGCGGAGATCGCGATCGCGTCCGAACGCATGATCTGTTGCTGGGCGATGGGCATCACGCAGCACAAAAACGGCGTCGGCAACGTGCAGAGCATCGTGAACTTCGCGCTACTGCGCGGTCAGGTCGGCCGGCGCGGCGCTGGGTTGTGTCCCGTCCGCGGTCACAGCAACGTGCAAGGCGATCGCACGATGGGCATCTGGGAGAAGATGAGCGACACCTTCATGAAGGCGCTCGCGACCGAGTTCAACTTCGTGCCGCCGCCGAAACACGGCCTAGATGTCGTGAACACGATCTCTGCGATGCACAAAGGCCAGGTGAAGGTCTTCATCGGTATGGGTGGCAACTTCCTCAGTGCTGCGCCCGACACGCATCTCACTTCCGAAGCGATGGCGCGCTGCCGGCTCACCGTGCAGGTCTCGACGAAGATCAATCGCGGGCACTTGATCACTGGCAAGCAAGCGTTGATCTTGCCGTGCCTCGGGCGCACCGAGCAGGATTTGCAGGAATCCGGCGAGCAGTTCGTCTCGGTCGAAGATACGATGGGGGTCGTTCACCAATCGCATGGGGTCCTGCCGCCTGCGTCCGAGCAGCTTCGCAGTGAGCCAGCCATCGTTGCAGGCATTGCGAAGGCCACGCTGGGTGCAAAGACCACGGTGGCTTGGCAGGGCCTCGTCGACGACTACGATCGAATTCGCGAGCACATCGAACACGTCGTGCCGGGGTTCACGCAGTACAACACGCGTGTACGCGAGCCAGGCGGCTTCTACCTACCGAACGGTCCACGCGAGGGAACGTTTACGACACCGACCAAGCGTGCGCGCTTCACGGTGCATGCGATTGCGGAGCATCAGCTCGGTCCGCGCCAGTTGTTGTTGATGACGTTGCGCAGTCACGATCAATTCAACACGACGATCTACGGTGAGGATGATCGGTATAGAGGCATCTACGGGGGGCGTCGCGTCGTGTTCCTGCACGAGGCCGACATGCGCGAGCAGGGGTTGATCAAAGGTCAGTGGGTCGACTTGATCAGCCACTGCGGCTCACAGCGGCGGCGCGCGGAGCGCTTCAAGGTCGTCGTCTACGACATTCCGCGAGGTTGTGCGGCGGCTTATTACCCAGAGACGAATGTGTTAGTCCCGGTGCAAGACGTCGCAGACGGAAGCAACCAGCCGGCCTCGAAGTCGCTCGTGATCACGATCGAGCCCGTGCAGCCGGGGCAGCAAGCGACTGACGCGCGGTTTTAGCCGTTAAAGTGTCGAGGGCCAGGAAGCTGTTGGCTCCCTGACCCTCTCGTCCTCGTTGGGACTCAGCCCGGCGTCAGACCGGTCCGAGTGTCGCGCAGCCGAGCAGGATGTCGATCTGCGCCGACGCCAATCCTTTGATGCTCTCACACGTCTGGTCACACGCGATCAACCGAGTCGGTGCGTCCTCGTTGTCGTAGTACCAAGCGTTCGCGACACACGCGTCTTTCGACTTCACGTGCACGAACGTGCTCTGCATGTCGTCGTTGCTCAGCCGAATGTTGACCTTGTTGCGGTCGAACTCCTGGCCATCAGTCGGCGCAGGAATCGCCCACTCGCACGGCAGCGGTGTGCGCTCCGTTTGCTGAACGATCTCGGTGTGAACTTCCGTATGCGTGACTTCGTGAACCACTTCATGGGTCACCTCGTGCGTCACGGTATGCGTCGTGGTGGTCACCACCTTTTCGCGAATCGTGTTGAGCGCTGCTTGTAGACCGGCCGCTCCGGCCGACACGTCACACGCGTAGCGCGTGTTGCTGGAGCTGCAGTCGGGCGCTCCACCCTCTTTCGCGATCTTGTCGAGGAGCGTGAAACTCGCGCCCTGCAAGCCGACCGCAAACGTGGTCACTCCGCTGTCGTGCGCGGCCTTGGCGATCGCAGCCAAGCTGTTCGTGTTTTCGTTGCAGCCCGACGCGTATTCGGGTTGGCCGTCCGTCACGAGAACCGAGACGCACTGCTGGTCGGGGTGATCCGTCTGGTACTTCTTGCAGTACTCTGTCACGCCGCGCAGCGCGCCTTCAATTGGAGTGCCGATCCCGTCGGGGTCGTGGTTGTCGAGTGACGTGCTGAACGTCCCCGCTTGGCCGGGCAACAGGCCGACTGGAACCGAAGGCGTGCTGTACCCAGAACCGGTCGAACAACTTCCGCCGTTGATCGGGAAGTACTGGAGTGCGACGCCGAGCCCTGCGGAGTCCGGGTCGTTCGCGAACGACTTGAGCGCAGCGACCGCCGGGGTCCACAGGTCACTCACACCGTAGGGCGCGCCAGCCATGCTCATCGACTTATCGAACATGATGTAGAGCACGGTCGGTTTCACAGTCGTGATCTCTTCCGTGACCTCTTCAGTCACGGTCTCCGGCACGAGCTCTGTGACCTCCTCGGTCACTTCGACCGGTACTTCGATCGTCGTCTCGACGACGACTTGCTCGGCCGCGATGCGACTGGCACCGCAGCTCGGCTCACCGTCGCCGTTGTCGATGATCTCGATGCCGCCCCCAATGTCCATGAGGCCATCCGGGTTGTCGTACATCGCGGTAGAACCGGCGCTACTGCCGTCTGCTCCCGCATGACTTCCCGTGGTAGCGCCAGATCCAGCTGTCGAGCCATCCGGATTCCCAGTACCGGCGTCGACTCCGTCTCGCTGTGCTCCACAACCGACTGCAGCCAACAAACTAAGTGAAACTACCGATACACGTACAGCTTTCAACACAGACCTTTAGTCTCCTCCCGAGTGGCCTAAAAAGGTTGACCCAGATTGGTCAGATCGGCATTGTGGTTATTGGAGTTACGCCGCCGACAGCTGCAGCGATGTAGGGCCCCGCGCGCGCGGCACTCAGACTCGTTCGAAAGCGCAGCCAGGCGTTCGAACCCCCGTGAGCCGCGAGAGCTGAAACAGCTGCGAGATCAGCACACGCGACGTTCCCTCAAACTTCGGTGCCGCTACGCACGGCGGACGCACGCCGCTGTGAGCGGCGCCATTGTTGCGACTCGAGATTCCATCGCAGGATGATTTCTGGCCGGCGTATCGTGCGCTGAACCAGCACAGCTTCAGCCACCGTTACCGCGAGACCATGAAAAAAACCAAGCGACGAGCCGTACCCGTGGCTGCAATCTGGAGCCGCGCCTATAGCGCAGCCAGCCGACGCTTGCGTCCTGGAAACATGTACGGAGTCGTCGGCTTCGGCATCGGTCGACGACGCGTCGGGCGATCGCTGAAAAAGCAGCGCGCCCTCGTCGTGTACGTACAAACGAAGCAGGCGAAGCCTCGTCACCCGGTGCCAAAGATTACGCTACGCGACGGTGACAGGCGCAGAACTCTGCCTGTCGACGTCCGCGCTACCAGCGTCGCTCCACGCTCGATGTTCGGTACGAACATTCGTCCGCATGGGCTCGGGTGTGGGGCGCCGATTCTGGTTCCCACCGGCACGGTCAAGATGATCGGTGGGGTCGCTTGTGTGTTGGGAGACGCCACAGGGCCCACTCACATCGTTACCGCAGGCCATTTGTTCTTTCCGGCGCGAATAGGCACCCGCGTATACGCGGGTTTGCCGGGTCGATCATGGCGAGTGATCGGACAACTCGCGCGCAACCTGCTCGATGAACCGAGAGAACTAGATGCTGCGTTCATCGAGCTCACACCAGCGGGCCGAGACATCGCGCGACAAACGCACGATTTGATGCTGGACGGCAAACTAAAGCTGCCGGCACCTGCCGGTGCGCGAGACGTTCAGCCAAACGAATTTGTGTTTGGGTTTCCATCCACGCGCGGCGAGTGGACTTCTCCGACAGAAGTGGAGCCGCTCGATTCCTCGATGTTCCATCTGTTTGCGCCGCGGCGCGGTATGTTCACCATCCACTCCGGGCTGCGCACGTTGCACGCGATCACGGGTAGTGGTGATTCGGGAAGCGGCCTACTCGTCGAGCAAGCTGGGGAAACCTTGCTCGTCGGACTGTGCTCCGGAGGCGATGGATCCGGCAGTTGTTTCACGAGCGCAACGCAAGTGGTTTCCGAGCTCCTCGCCACGACCGCTTCCGGCACTTTCATGTGGGGGTCACAATGAAAAGCATCGTCTACCTAACATTCCTAGCGTTTGCGTCGACCATGAGTGCGGGGCCGGCGTTTGCCCAGCAAGCCCCGCGAGGCCCGGGTGCTCTGCCACCCGCGCCCGATGCTGGCACTGCAGCCAACAGCGGCGGTGTTCTGGGAGCGCCACCCGCGGGCGGGCAAGCAGGGGTCGTCCAACCGCAACCGCCCGTTGATCATAGCCCAGAACCTGCGGCCCTCTGTTCCGATGAAAGCAGTTGCGGCAAGGTAGCCGCGGCGATTTTGGGAAAGCCCATAGCTGCGGCGGATGCAAAAGCGCCGCTGCCGAACATAGACTCAGATCGCATCGAGCTGCGCGAGCAGCTGGCGCGCAAATCCGGACAGGCGCAAGGCTTGGCCCTAGACACCGTAGCGGCGGATACATTGCAGCTCGTCGGTGAACTGGTGACTGATCGTGCGAGCACGCGCGCGTTCGAGCTGGCGAAGTCGCGCCTAAAACACGGTCTCGCGTGCCCGGAGCCTGACGGGGCAAACTCCAGCGAGGTTAGCCACGTCCCTGAGATCATGTTCCCAGCTACGTGCGAAGCATTGACCGCGTTGCGCATCCAGGATCTTGCTGCCGCGCCGAAAACGTTGGAAGCCGCGCTGGCTGCGGATTTCATCGTTCACGTCAAAGGCCGTCTCACCGGCGAAACTTCGGCGCACAGATTCATCGACCAAGTGTTGTTGCCGCTGGCTCGTCGGGATACGCGCGCTCCAAGCACGCAAGACATCTCGAGCTTCATACAATCGCTCATCCCCGCCAGTGAGGATGTTCTCGACGACGCTGCCAAGGTCGGGGCCTTGGCGGCCCTCGCCGCGGGAGAATGCCTCGTACATGGCGTTCCTTGCGTGCTGAAAGACATCATCGCGAAGATCTGCAAACCCCAAGCTGGTTCGAACGAGTGTCCTGATCCGAACGTCATCCTCATGGTCGCGACCGATCTCGTTGTCGCGACCACTGCGATTCACGCGATCGACGGCGCGGCAGATGTCGAGACACGCGTCGATGCTGCTTTCTCCGCCGTGACACGTCTCACCTGCGTCACGGCGAGTAAGACTTGCGAAGAGATCGTGTCAGCCGACATGTCTCAGACTCAGACTCCGGAGTTTGACTTGGCGCGACTCATGGTTCGGCTCCGTGCGATCGAGCACGCACTCATCACGAATGATGGGCTGGGGGTCGGTTTCGCCGCAGCACGTTTCGTCGATGACGCCACGCTGATTGGAGTTCGAGGAAAGCAGGACTCAGAGCGCAAGACCGAAGACAGAAAACAACTGCGGCGCTCGTTCCGATTGCTTGCGACGCTACTCAACTATGCCGAGACCTACACCGGGCCCGGCGGCATGGCCGAAGAGTCCCGTAGCGCGCGCAAACAGATCCTCCAGTCGCTCGTCGACGACTTCACGGCGCGAACAGAACGCGGCGACGATTGGGTCTTCTCCGTCGGTGGGTCACTCCGAGCCGCAATCGGAGCTCGTGTGGGATCCGGCGATCCAGCGGTCTATGGACCTGCCAGCCTCGTGCTCGGCTTCGGCCTCGATCACGTGGGAACGACCGGGTTTCATGCAGAGCTTGGGCTCGTCGACCTGGGCGAGTACCTGTCGTTCACGAGCAACGACGGCGGGCCGTTCGTTGTCGAAAAGCCATCGGTGCAACAGGCCTTCTCTCCATCACTGACCCTCGCGTGGTCGTTCGCTGGGCCCACCATGCCGGTGTTCGTCGGTGCGGTGGGCGGAGCGGCCCCGTTTCGCGACGACGAAGCAGGCTTGCGTTGGTACTTCGGCATCGCCGCGGGCGTGCATGTGCCTTTGTTCGATATCAACTAGGTGCCGCGTCAGGAGCGCGGGCTCAGTATGACCACCGGGATCTTCCGGTCACTCCAGCTCTGATAGTCGTCGTACGCCGCGTAGCTCTTCACCAAGCGCGGCCACAACTTCTCGCGCTCCTCCGGCGTTGCAGTACGCGCGGTCATGGCTTTGACGTCCGGACCCTGTTGCACTTCGACCGCCGGATCAGCCTGCAAGTTCTGGTACCACAACGGATCTTGCGGCCAGCCACCCTTCGATGCGACGACCGCGAGCTGCGGCGCGTCCTCGAGATAGATCAGCGGCGTCGTGCGCTGCTTGCCGGTCTTGCGGCCGCGCGTGGTCAAGAGCAAGACGGGCGCACCCTGCATCTTGCCGCCGACCTTGCCTCCGGTCCGACGGTACAACCAGGTATTCGCGTCCTGCATGATCTTGCCGAGCCTCGTGCTCATGAAGAACTTGAAGCCTGCCGGCATCTGTTTTTGCGCCATGATTTGTGACCTCCGCGCGCAGTCTACATCGGCGCGCAATCGAACCGCGATCAAACTAGCCGCGCCAAGAGCCCCAACAACGTGCGTGGCGACTCGACGCGAAGCTTCGCCGCCGTCGCACCCGAGCCGACGCGAATCGAAAATGCCCTCGGGGGCAATGCTCCGAACATGTCTTCGTCGGTGCGATCGTCACCGGCTGCCAGAATCACGCTGTCTGCCGGCGCGTCTTCGAGGGCGATCTTCACTGCGACGTTCTTAGCGACGTCGCGCAAACGCAGCTCGAGAACTTTGTGGCCCTCCAAAAGTTCTACCTCCGGACCGAGTGTTTGTTGCAGCTCGTGCCGCAACCCGATCAACGTTCCGAACGCGACGAACGGATTGGCGCGACGGTAGTGAAACGCGACGGACGCGGCCTTGCTCTCCACCAACGCTCCGCGCGTGCGTTGCGCGTACTTCGTCATGATGCGCGAAGCGGTCTCGAACGCGGGCGGGCGGGCATGCATCGACGGCAACCAGGTCCCATCCGGCCTGCGCGTTCGGAGCCCGTGTTCGACGTGCAGCCACAGCGGGAGACTGCCGAGCCAGGGCTCGATCGACTCTTGGCTGCGTCCCGTGACGATGTGCACGGTCGTCGCAGAAGCATCGGCCAGACGGCGCAGCAGATTCAGGAGCTGCGGAGTCGGCGCGGCGAGGCTCGGCACTTCCGTGTTGCGTAACGTCGTCCCGTCGTAGTCGAGAAGCAGCGTTCGGTGTTTCGCGGCTTGAAGCTCTTGGATCGCCGACTCGAGATCCGAAGCCGCCGACGCGGACGCGGGACTCGCCGGTTCGACCGCCTCGAGATCGCGCAAGAACTCAGCCGCCCATGCCTGAACAGGCTGACCGAGGACGACGTTACGCAACTCCCGCATGCGGAGCTGTTGTTCGTCGTCGGACATGAACATCGCGCGCTCGATCGCCGCCGCGACCCCGAGAATGTCGTACGGATTGACGCGGATCGCCGTCGCCAACTCGGCCGCAGCCCCGGCGAAATCACTCAAGACCAAGCTGCCATGTCCGTCCAGACGCGCGGCCACGTACTCTTTGCAGACCAAGTTCATCCCGTCGCGCAGCGGCGTCACCAGCATGACGTCGGCCGCGCGATACAGCGCGATGAGCTCGTCGACGGGAATACTGCGATACAAGAACTGAACGGGGCTCGATGTCGGCGAGCCGTGATTCGAGTTGATGCGCGACACCAGCTCGTTGACGGTCTTGCGCAGCTCGGCGTACGCGTCGATGCTCTCGCGCGAAGGCACTGCGAGTTGGATGAAGTGGAGCTGGTCCCGCAGTGCCGGTTCACGCTCGAGCAGGCGATCGACCGCGAGCATGCGGCGCTCGAGGCCTTTCGTGTAGTCGAGTCGGTCGACTCCGAGCACGATCTTTTTGCCGTGTGTGTCGGCGCGAATCTGCGCCGTCATCGCTTCGATCTCCGGGCTCTCACGCGTGAACGTGGCCACGTCGATGCCGATCGGATAGACGCCCAGCTGGACGTCGCGGTCTTCCCAGCGCAGCGAGTGCGGCCCGTAGTCGACGCCGAGCACTTCCGCCGCCGAGTCGATGAAGTTTTGGCGATCGTTTTCGGTTTGGAACCCGATCACGTCCGCGCCGAGCAGACCCGCGAGGATCTCCGCGCGCGACGGCAGGATTCGAAACACGTCCGCCGACGGCCATGGAATGTGGAGGAAGAAACCGATGCGTGCGGAACCTGCGCGCTGGCGCAGCAGCAACGGCACCAACGTCAGCTGATAGTCGTGCACCCAGACCGTGTCCGCGCCGCGGACTTCAGCCGCGATCGCATCGGCGAACCGCTCGTTGACCGAGACGTACGCGCGCCATTCGTCGGTCGCATCGAGCTGGACTTTGTCGAGCAGGTAGTGGAATAGCGGCCACAAGACCGCGTTCGAATACCCGTCGTAGTACAACAAGACTTCGTCCGCTGTCAGTGCGACTGGCTTGAGCCTTCGCTCGGTGGCTTGCGCGGTGAGGTCGGCGACGGCCGCGTCGTCGAGCGAGCGTGTATCGCCGAGCCAACCGATCCAGGACCCCTCCCCCGCTTCGTGATACTCGCGCAGGGCACTCGCCAGGCCGCCGCTCGAGGGCGTCAGTGCGGGGCCATCAGGCGTAGTCGTGATTGCAACGGGCAGCCGGTTCGAGGCCAGAATCATGATCGGAACACTTCAGGTACCGGCTGAATCGTAAGCACGACTGTCACGTAAGCCACCCCTCGTTCGTCTGCAGGGTATGCGAACCAACGAGGGAATCTGGCTCGCGCTCGAGGGGCTGAGTCCGATCGAGCGGGCGGTGTACGTTCTGCATTGGCTGTTCGACTACTCGCCATGGGAAGTTGCGGACGCACTCAACATGACGGAGTCCCGCGTGATCGAGTCGTTCGAGCGGGCGGCGGAGCGGCTCGGCATCAAGCGCTCACACATGTGAGAACGGACGCAAGCTATCCGACGTAAACATTCTCGCCGCGGCGCCGTAACGCATCATCCAAGAGCGACCGCACGCTCGCCCGCACGCACTCGTTGAGCTCGTGCACGAGCACTTCGTCATTCGCGGCGTCGGCGTCGTGCCGCGCAATCTCTCGAATCGGTGGACCAAACGCGATTCGCCACTTGCTCGGCAATGGCGCAATCCCTAAAGGGCCCAACCAGGGGAACGTCGGCGTTACCGGAATGAACGGCAAACCCACCGTCTTCGCAAACGCGTTGACTTTGTACAGCAACGGGTTCGCTTCCTCCGCACCCACGATCGCGACCGGGATCACCGGCGCACCCGTTCGCAACGCGAGCCTCACGTAACCACCGCGCCCGAACCGCTGCAGCTTGTAGCGCTCGGTATACGGCTTCGCGATGCCCTTGATGCCTTCCGGAAAGACCGCGAGCAACGTCTCGCGTTCGAGCAACCGCTCCGCATTCTCCTGACACGCGCGCACGGCCCCGATGCGATTCACGAACGTTCCCAAAAACGGCGCGTGAAACACGTGGTCTTCCACGAGCCAACGCAGATCACGGCGGCTGGCGTGATGCAACCTCAACGCAGTCCGCAACATGATCCCATCCCACGGAAGCGCACCGCTGTGATTGCCGACCAAGATCGCGCGACCGTGGCCCGGCACGTAGTGCATCCCGTCGACCTGCATGCGGAAGTAATCGTTGCAGAGCTTCTCGAAGATCGGACGCACACTCGCTTCGTAGCCGGGGTCGAGACCGAAGTCGTCCACCTGGTCCGAACGCGCGAGCAATCGCAACCGCGCGATCCTCCGCAAGAACGAACCATGCTCCGGGGGCTCCGTGTCACCACCGGCCAGCCGCGTCGCGAGCCGCGCCGCTTCGCGAACGTGATGATCGATGTGCGCGCGCGTGAGGCTTCGACTTCGCGACGGCTCGGGCTCGGGAGCGCCGCGGACGGCTGCAGGCGGAGTGACGACGGTCGCACTCGAAAACGGTGCGTACTCTGGAGCACGCGCGACAGTGTCGTGTTCGGGACGAGCCGGCCGCGGTTGCGGCTTCGCACGCGCACTCATCGGCGTGGGCGGCGTAGGCTGGCGCCGCGCAGTCGCGCGCTTCGGGGCAGCACCTGCCGGAGGTGGCTGCGACGCCCGAACATCGGACACTTCTTCGATCACCGAGACTGCGCGATCGTCGTTCGACACGTGCGACACGTGCGACACGTGCGACACGTGCGACACGTGCAACTCGGCACTCACGTCAGGCACAGGTGCCGGTGGGGGAACACTCTCACTGCTGACGGCCGCAGCGTCTTCGCTCGCTGGAGGTGGCTCGGAACCCGGACCCGACGGACGTCGCGCTGCCGGCCTCTTCCTGCGCATCGAGTCACTGCTTTGGCTGTTGTTCATGTCAAACCTCAGCGTGCTGCATGACGGCGCTTAAAAGAAAAGCTCCCTTGGCTAAGGGATCTAAGGAGTCGCACTCAAGACTCTGGCAGCGCGCGCACGACGCGCGGCTTCGAAATCCAACACGGCATCCCGCGTGCTGAAGTCGGGTTGGAAGCCCAGATATTGCCGTGCGCGTGTCGTATCCACAACACACAAATGACGGAGCAGCGCAACGAATGCAGGTGGAGCCTCGGAGAGATGAAAGCTCCAAAGCAGTGTGCTCACTCGGCGCAATGCTGCGTACGGCAGCGGAAATGACAATCCACCCGACAATCGGATCACAGTCGACAGGGGCAATACGCCACTGCTCGCGATGTTGAACGTGCCCGGTACATCACGCTCGATCGCGAGGCGCAATGCCGACAACGCATCCACTTCGTGTACGAACTGCAAGAGCGGATCGTAGCCGAGCACGGTCGGCACGAAGGTTCGCGAGAACCAGCGCACCACGAAGTTGCGCACGCTCGGACCGAGCAGCGCCGCAAGTCGCAACACCGTCACCGTGCAATCGGGATGCGTCTGACGAAAGCGCGCAACCTGCTGTTCGACATCGATCTTGTCCGAAACGAACGGAGTGTCGTGCAGACCTCGCAGCGGCCGCTCCTCACCGAGGTAGTTCGGATTGTCGGCGTGCGGCCCGTACACGAGCGAGCTGCTACCGACGATCAGCTTCGAAACCATCTGCTTGTGACACGCGCGAAGCACGTGCATCGTGCCGACGCTCTCGAGCTCGTGCGCCCAACCGACCGCTGCAGTCGGCGCTTCCAAAAACGCGAGATGCACGAGCGTGTCGATCCGCTCCGCTTGGAGGATCTCCGCGAGCCGCGCATCCGCTCCCGGCTGCGTGAGATCGACTGCGTAGAACGTCGTCGCTGGGCCCGCAGTATCGGGATTCTCCAGATCGACCACGACGACGCGTGCGACGTCATCCGCTTCGGCTAGCAGTCGGACGAGACTGCGGCCCAAGAACGTCATCGCACCCGTGATTGCGATGACACGTCGCCCCTTCGCAGTGCGCGTCGGGAGCTTGCCTTCTGCTTGCGATGCGAGGCCCGCAGCGCCCGCGCCTTTCTCGGAACTCATCACATGCCTCGGTCGCGACGAGGTTGGGTCGCGAAGGCCGGCGAGTATACCCACACGAGCCGCTCAAATCGGAATCATCGACAGAACTCGCACCTGCTCAGGACGAAATTTCGTGAGCCGCGTAGCAACACGCGGGTTTTCAATGCGCCGTAGCGTGTCCCTTCGGCTCGAACATGTGCTCCGTCAGATCACATGCCCCGCCGCGCACGCAAATTGCGCCTCGTGCAGAGGGTTTCGGAGCGCAGGATTGCGTCCGAAGCGCTTGCTTGCGTCGGGCCGGGCAGCTGACTATGTTCCCTGGAAGTAACCGAAAGGCAGCGGGTGTTCGCGGCGAAACGCTGCCGCCGATCTGGTTCCGGGTGGCTCTCAAGCCGCAGCCACGACTCGTAATAATCGACGAACTTTCCGCCAGACGCCCCGACGCTCATGGACGAAGAAGACAACAAGAAGATCTTCGAAGTCGACAATCGAGAGATTGACCTCGACGACGAGCTACCGCTCTTGCCGATCCGCAACCACGTGCTCTTCCCGGGCTCGGTTGCGCCGTTCGATGTGGGGCGTGAGAAGTCCGTCGCCTTGGTCGAAGACCTCGAAGGTCAAAGCCAACCCGTGATCGTGATCTTTGCACAGCGCGATCCGGCAACCGACGATCCCGGACTTGAAGACCTGCACACTGTCGGCGTCGCCGCGCGAGTGCTCAAGGCGCTCCGCCATTCGACCGGCAACTACAGTCTGATCCTTCAAGGCCTTGCCCGCGTTCGGCTCGAGCGGCTTACGCAAGACGAGCCCTACCTCAAAGCGCGCGTATCGCGCATGGAAGAGCCCCGGCAGGACGATGTGGAGACCGAAGCGCTGGCGATGAGCCTGCGCGACACGGCGAAGCAAGTGATCCAGCTCATGCCGGAGCTTCCGCGTGAAGCCGGTTCCTTGATCGATTCGATCAATGAACCTGGCCAGTTGGCGGATCTAGTGGCGGCGAACCTCGAGGCCCCAGTCGACGACAAGGCGTCGCTGCTCGAGTCGGTGGACGTGAAGGACCGCATCCGTAAGGTGCTGCGTCTGCTCACGCGCCAGCTCGAAGTCCTCAAAATGCGCGAGCGCATCAACTCCCAGATCAAGGAGGAGATGGGCAAGAACCAGCGCGAGTACGTCCTTCGCCAGCAGCTCAAGGCGATCAAGGAAGAGCTGGGCGAGGAAGAGGGCGATCAGAGCGATCTGGACGTGCTGGAAGAACGCCTGAATAAGGCGAATCTGGCCAAAGAAGCGGAGAGCGTCTGTCGGAAACAGCTGAAGCGCCTTCGCTCGATGCAGGTTGGCTCGGCCGAGTACACGGTCGTCCGCACCTACATCGACTGGATTCTCGATATCCCGTGGAGCAAGTCCACGACCGACATGATGGATATCGCCGAGGTCCGCAAAGTCCTCGACGAAGACCACTCGGGCCTCGAGAAGATCAAGAAGCGCATCGTCGAGTACCTCGCGGTACGCAAGCTGAAGAAGGACAAGAAGGGTCCGATCTTGTGCCTGATCGGTCCGCCCGGCGTCGGTAAGACGTCGCTCGGTCGGTCGATCGCGCGGGCGCTCGGACGGAAGTTCGTGCGCATCTCGCTCGGTGGCGTGCACGACGAGGCTGCGATCCGCGGCCACCGCCGTACCTACGTCGGCGCCCTCCCCGGTCAGATCATTCAAGGCATGAAGAAGGCCGGGACGATCAACCCGGTGTTCATGCTCGACGAGATCGACAAGATCGGCCACGACTTCCGCGGCGATCCCGCGGCGGCCTTGCTCGAGGTTCTCGACCCGGAACAGAACGACACGTTCCAGGACCATTATTTAGAGATCCCGTACGACTTGTCGAAGGTGATGTTCGTCGCGACGGCGAACGTGCTCGACACGATTCCTCCGGCACTCCGCGATCGGATGGAGATCCTCGAGATCCCCGGCTACACGCGGCGTGAAAAGGCGGCGATCGCGCGGGACCACCTGGTGCCGAAGCAGCTCGAAGAGCACGGCATCGACGATCGCGTTTTGAAGATCTCGCCTGGGGCGGTCGACACGATCATCGACAGCTTCACGCGCGAGAGCGGCGTCCGCAGCTTGGAGCGGCAGATCGCGAGCGTGATCCGCGGAACCGCGGTCAAGGTGGCCGAAGGTCAGACCGGGCCGTTCGCGATCGACACCGAAGACGATCTCCGCCCGACCCTCGGTCCGGCGAAGTTCACTTCCGAGATCGCCGAACGCATGGACGAGCCGGGTATAGCAACCGGCCTCGCGTGGACTTCGGTCGGCGGCGAGATCCTATTCATCGAAGCGACGCGCATGCACGGTAAGGGCAAGCTCGCCCTCACCGGTCAGCTCGGCGAAGTGATGAAGGAGTCGGCGCAAGCAGCGCTCAGCTACGTGCGTGCGCGCGCGAGCCAGCTGCACATCCAAGAGGACTTCCTCGAGAACAGCGACGTCCACATCCACATCCCGACGGGCGGCGTTCCGAAAGACGGACCGAGCGCGGGCGTTACGATGATGACGGCGCTGGTATCACTCCTGACTGGGATTCGCGTACGACACGACGTCGCGATGACCGGCGAGATCACGCTGCGCGGCAAGGTTCTGCCGGTTGGCGGAATCAAGGAGAAGGTACTTGCGGCGCATCGCGCGGGTATCAAGCGCGTGATCCTGCCCGAGCGCAGCATGGCGGATCTCGAAGAGGTCCCGCAGGAAGTGCGCGACGAGCTCGAGTTCGTGCCTGTCTCGAAGATGGACGAAGTCCTGCTCGAGGCGCTCGAGACTCCCGAAAAGCTCGACCTCAAGCCGAAGCCCGGCAAGGGCGGCGGGAAGAAGCCGACGAAGGAAAACGTGGTGGAGCCGTCGCCGTAGTTCGGTTGAGGCAAGCCCCGTAGTGAAAGAAAGGCCGTTCGGCAAATGCCGAGCGGCCTTTTGCGTCTGTCTCTCTCGTGCAGCGCCGATTGCAGCTACGGCGATCCACGCCGTGAGATTTGCGAGGATTTTGGCTTGAGAGCGAGCGCGCCCGCAGGGCCGGACCGAGCAATTACTTCCTGTATTGCGCAGCGCCGGACCGAGGACGAAAGCCGCTCTCAAGCCAAAAGCCGACGCAAATCGCTGTTAGAGTGCCCGCGATGGACACTGTGACTGTGCTCGGCGCCGGTTCTTGGGGGACCGCGATCGCCAAGAATCTCGCGGACCATGGGCATCGCGTTCAGCTGTGGGCGCGCCGTGAGGACCAAGCGCGCGGCATCCAAGAAGCGCGCGAGAACTCCGCATACCTGCCTGGGCTGCGCCTGCCCGACAATCTGACTGCGACGCACGATCTGGAGCGCGCACTCGCGGGGTCGCAGGGTGTGTACGTCGTCGTGCCCTCGCACGGCCTACGGCAAGTCGTGCGTGAAGCGCGTCCGTTCATGCCGGCGCGCGGTCCGATCGTCACTGCGACGAAGGGCATCGAAAACGAGTCGCTGCACTGGATGACGCAGGTGCTCGAAGACGTGCTGCCGGAAGAGATGCACGGGCGTGTGTGCGCACTCGGTGGGCCGAGCTTCGCGCGCGAGGTTGCGACGGGGATGCCGAGCGCGGTGTGTCTCGCGAGTCGAGACCACGCGATCGGCCTCGTGGCGCAAGAGCAGCTCGCGGGGGAGCGCTTTCGCGTCTACACGACTGAAGACGTGGTGGGCGTCGAGATCGGTGGCGCGTTGAAAAACGTGTTGGCGATCGCGACGGGTGCGGCGGACGGGCTCGGGTTTGGCCACAACGCGCGTGCGGCGTTGATCACGCGCGGTCTCGCGGAGATGGCGCGGCTCGGGCAAGCGCTCGGAGCCAATCCGCTGACGCTCGCTGGGCTTTCGGGGCTCGGCGATCTCGTGCTCACGTGCACGGGAGACCTGTCGCGCAACCGGCGCGTCGGTCTCGAGATGGGTGCTGGCCGAACACTCGCCGAGGTGCTCGCGGACATGCGCATGGTCGCAGAAGGCGTGAAGACGGCGAAGAGTGCTTACGACCTCGCAAAGCGCGAAAACGTCGACATGCCGATCACGACCGAGGTCTATCTCGCACTGTACGAGGGCAAGCCGCCGATCGAAGCGCTCGGTTCGCTGATGTCGCGAACCTTGCGAAGCGAGCGCGACTGACTACGGCGTTAGAGCGCGACCTTCCCGATCGCGCGAATCGTCGCTTCCACTTGCCACCGGTTCTTCTGATCCGGCGGCGATTGGATCAGCTCATTCAGCTTACTGTGGATGACGTACAGCGTGCCGTCCCGCACGACTGCCGTGGTCGGGTAGACGTCGCCGAGCGGTTGCGTCGCGCGCACTCTCGCAGTCGCCCAGCCGTCTTCGCTGAAGAGCGAGAACGCCGCGTTCGACGCTTTGCCCGGGACTTGGTTCGCAATGATGACGAGGTTCTTGTCGCTTGCGAGAAGCACGCCGTCTCCGCCGACGAGCTGCGTGGCGATCTCGACCTTCGTGAACGTCGAAGGGTTTGCGAGCGGCACTTTGAACAGAGTGCCGTCGCTCTTTTTGATCACGAGCAGATAGCCATCGGGGTGAACGACGAGGCCGTTCAAACTGATGCCTTCGCCTGCGAGGCGCGGGTCGGTCAGGAACACGCCGGCATGGCCGCCGGCGTCGATCTTGTAGATGTTCGGCGAGAAGCTGTCCGTCACGTAGGCGTTGCCGCCGGCGTCGAGCGCAATGCCGTTCAGCAGATGCGGGCCGGATGAGAGCGGCGACAGGTCGACATAGTCGAGCGCTTTACCCGTCGCGAGATCGTAGACACCCACGGCAGCGAGCTGCTTGGCCGATTTCGCCGATGGCTTCAAGCTCGAGGCGAAATCGGAGTTCACCGCCCACACCCGCCCGCGTTCCGCGTCGACGGCGATGCCGAGCACCGAGCAGAGACGTTCGTCGTTGACGAGGATCGTCGCTTTTCCTTGCCGATCGACTGCGTAGATCGCGCCCTCGCGAAACGAGCTCACGAGGAACGTGTCGCGCGTTCGATCGTATTCGATCGTCTCGGGATACAGCGCCGGTCGATGGATCGTCAGCGACGGGCCCGACGATTCGAACGCAACCGCAGCGGTGCGCGCGCAGCCAGCGAGCAATACCGCGGCAAAGAGTAGACGGACGCCAGCATCAGCGCGCGTTGCGCGCCGCTCACGATCGACATGTTCAGCTCCTGGTGTGAACGCGGTGAAGCCCGCGCGCTACGTCACGGGCTTGATTCGCCCACGAAGGTTCGCTCGACCCACGCTGCAGTCTCGCGCACGTGCCTCAGCTGCTGTTGCAGCTCGAGGATTCGTGCTGCGGCGTCGCCGCTGTGCTGCGCAGCTGCGCGCTGCAGCAGCTCGATCTCGCTCTCGAGTTGCTGCTCGCGGCGCACGAGCTCCGCGATGCGGTCCGTTGCGGTGGCTCCAGCGCCTGAATCCAGCGCCGACGTTCGCGTGTCGAGCGCGACCCGCACAGCGTTTGGCGGTGACGGTGTTCGTGCTGCGCGAACACTCAAGCTCGAGGTCACGCCTGCGACGGCGATGACGCTCGCGATCGCCCAACCCCAATGTGGACGCGAACCCGCTCGACTGCTCGCGTGGACCAAGCGTCGCACGCGAGCCACGAGCACGCTCGCGGATTGCGCTCGCGCCATTGCCGGTGTCAGCGCGTATCCGGGACTCGATGCAGCGCGCGCGACCCGTGCGAGTGCGCGCGCGAGTGCAAGTGGATCGCCGGTGAGATCAACCGCGCGATCGTCGCACGCGAGCTCCGCGGCCTGCCGGAAACGCGCGGCGATCCAGGAATTGAGCGGTTGCCACCAGAAGATGGACTGCACGAGGCCCACGAGTGGAAAGACGATGCCGTCACGACGCTCGATATGCGCGAGTTCGTGGGCGAGGACGGCGTCCACCTCGGCGTCCGAAGCAGCGGTCAAGCTCGCGAGCGGGAGGCAGATTTCGGAGCTCCCGAGAACCAACGGAACGTCGACGGTAGAACTCTGCGTCAACGTCACAACTCGAAGCCCTGCACGCCTTCGGAGTCGCTCGAGGCGTTCGAGTAGGCGCGGATCGGTGACCGGCGTGCGAGCACGCTGGCGCCTCCACAACAACACGAGCGTAGCGAAAAATCGCAAGCAACCGAGCAGCGTCGCGACGCTTAGGATCGCAACCAGACTCGAGAGGCCCAGGCCGACGGGAAAAGCAGAGGCACTCGGCAACTGAAGCAGTGGCGACAGCAAGTCTGTGTCGCGCGACTCCGCGCCGGTCGCCCCAGCCAACGAAGGCGTACCCGCACCTTCGACCCGCGCCGCAGCCCCAGCAGCGCGCGGCGAGGCGAATGGCGCGGGGACGCTCGACGACAGCGCCGCGCCCGCGTCGCTCCACCCGAGGCCAGTCTCGGCAGCTGACGGCAACGGCTCGACGGTTCCGGAGCGCGGCGACACGGTGCGCGTTGCGACAATTCGACCTGAGGGCGAACGGACCTCGACGTCTCCCGAGATCGACGGTCGGCCCACGCCCACCCACGACGAGGCCGCGAACGCTGTAGTCAGGAGGGGGCCGAACAACGCGGCCAACCAGAGATAGCTCTTCGTCGACGACGACAACGCACGCCAGCGAACCACCGGCGCGATCGCGGTGCCCCAAATCACGGTGTGCACGAGGTACGTCAGCAGCCACGCGAGCGCGATCACTACAGGCGACGGCTCCGAGCCGAGCGCGATCAACAAGTGGAGACTCACCTCAGCTCCCCTTGTCTTTCAGCAACTTGCGCATCTCTTCGAGCTCCTCGGGCGTGAGCGTCTCCGACTCCAAGAGCTGCGCCGTGAGCGCAGACACTTTGCCGCCAAAGAACGATTGCACGACTCGGTCGAGCACACTCTTTGCCGCCTCTTCGCGCCCAACTTGCGCGCGGTAGACGAAGTGCCGCCCTCGGCTGCGGTGCTCCACCCAGCCCTGCTTGCTCAGACGCTGCAACAGCGTGGCGACGGTCGTGGGCGCGAGCTCGCTCCCGTCCCGCGTCATGACGGCGAGGATCTCGCTGACGCCCCCTTCCCCGACTTCCCAGAGGGCTTTCATCACCGCGAGCTGCAGATCGGTGAGTGTCTCGGTTCCCACGACTACAACTGTGGTCCTGGGTCGCCCGGGCTGTCAACTACAAAAGTAGTCCTGGCTTCGAAAGAACTTTGCCGAACGACGGGGCGGCGCGCGAGAGCTCGGCCGCTCAACGCGGCAGCGACTCGGCGCCTCGACCGACTTCGACGCGCGCAAAAAATCCGGAAGTCACCCACGCCTGAAACCAGACCATCACGCTGCGTTCGGCTTCTGCGACCGCCGCTGCATCGGCGCCGTCCAGCTCGATTCGCGCGAGCGCCTGGCCGAGCGTCTCACCGGCCAGCAGCGCACTGAGTACGCGCGTCATCGCGGGCGTGAGATCCATCCGCCAAAGCGTGAGCTCGCGCCGGTACACCGCAGTCGTGCTCGGCGTCGCCGCCGGCAGCGGCAACACGATCCCCTCCGACCGATACGCCTGATAATGAGCATTCACCGGGTACTGAAAGCTCAAGAGCCGGAGCGCATCGCTGGCGATCAAACGGATCTCGCTCCAGGCCTCCGACGGGATGCGCTGCAACTCAGGCGGATCGAGCGGGGCCGCGGCTTGCGCATGTGTAACTTCGACGAGCGCCCATTCGAGCACAGCCAGCTCCGCGTAAAACACCGCGTGCTCGAGCGACGGCGGTGCCGCGCATGCGCTCGCCAGGTGGCGGCCCCAGGCATTCAGACTGAATGAGTCCGAAGGGTGAAGCCCGATGTAGCGCCGGCCGAGTTCTTCGAACCGTGAGTCTCCGAGCGTCGCTGCGAGCACTGGATAGTCGTCGCGCAGGCACTCGAGCAGGCGCGCGGTGTAGGCGTGACGATAGATCTGAAGCCGGCCCGCCGCCGGCAGCTGCGGACCGTCGACCACGATGCCGAGACCAGAGCTCGCGTGCGGCCCGGTGAGCGCGTCCATCATCCACGCTTGCAGCTGACTGAGAGAGCGAGGCCGTGCGGCCGGTGCAAGGCCCAAGCCTGCGAGCGCGGGGACGCCAGACAACCCCAGCGGCATTGCGCTCGCCCGCTCTGCCGCCCACGGCTGCGAGGGTTCCAGGCGCGGTTCGGGGAGTCGATCGCTCACGACGCCGCCCCGATGTACTGCTCGGCTCGAAGCGCCTCGGCATGCGTCTGCTCGAAGCTCGGAATCTCGGCGTCCCATTCGAGCAAAACGCTTGCTCCGCACCGCTGATGCGCAGCCGCGAGCAGTTGCCAGACCGGTTCGATCACCGGCCCGACGTGCGTATCGACGATGTGCGTTCCGTAGTGCGTGTGGCCCGATACGTGCAGTTGAACCACCCGGTCGAACGGGATTCCCGCGAGGTACTGGTACGGATCGAAGCCATGATTGAACGCAGATACGTAGATGTTATTGACGTCCAGCAGAAGTCCGCAATCGGCTTCACGCGATAGCGCGGCGAGAAACTCCCACTCTTTCAGGCTGGAGCCCTCGAACTCGAGGTACGTCGACGGGTTTTCCAACACGAGGGGCGCTTCGAGGACGTCTTGCACTTCGCGGATCCGACGTACGACGTGGCGCAACGACTCTTCCGTGTAGGGCAACGGCAACAAGTCGTGCGTGTTCTTGCCCGCCACGCCGGTCCAGCACAAATGGTCCGACACCCAGCGCGCCCCGATCCGCGCGCGCAATTCTTTGAGCTGCTGCAAATACGCGTGGTCGAGCGGCGCAGTCGACCCGATCGACATCGAGACCCCGTGCATCACGACCGGATAGCGCTCGGCGATGCGATCGAGCACTGACAACGGCCTGCCGCGCGTCTGCAAGTAATTCTCGCTGATGATCTCGAACCAGTCGACCGCGGGCACATGCTCGAGAATGTGCCCGTAGTGACGCGTTCGCAGTCCGAGACCGACGCCGAGATTAGGTAGAGAAAAGCGATTCATGGGATCGGCGACAACGGTGCCGGGGCGCGTCGAGCGCGACCCCGGTCCCGGCCAGCTCGTTCAAGCGGTCTTACAGCCGCCCTGACCCTTGCAGTCATTCATGCCCTTGCAGGCATGCGCTTCGGTCTTGCAGCCGCCCTGACTTTTGCAATCGTTCATGCCTTTACACCCGTGGGACTCGCCGCCGGTAGCAGCACTCTCGTGTGCCCCCGGCATCTCGGAATCCGGGGCCGACTTGCTTGCGCAGCCGGTGGCGCCGAGCAAAAGACCACCCACAGCCGCTGCAATCAATCCAGAATGAATGTTCATATCGCGAAACCTCGTCTTGAGAATGTAAAGAGAACGGCGGGCGAGCGCAGCTGCGAGCTGCGTCTCGGCAGAATGAGTATGAAGTGACTCGTTTGAAAGTTACTGACTCGGCCAGCAAAATGCGCCTCTCAGGCGCGGCCTGGTTCAGCTAGATTCGCGAAATGTTGCGGCCAGCGGCTCAGAAGTACTTGCCAACGCTGAGGCTCGTCCGGATCGCAAACATCGCCGAGTGCTCTACCGGCAACGCCACACTCTTTTCGATCGCGAGGAAGTGCGTTTCACCGGCGACGTCGATGTCCAGATAGAAACCATTGGTGAGACTCAGCGCCGTACTCGCGCCGATACTCACGAACGGCACGAGCGAGTTGCGATCGGGTGCTTCACCCGCGAGCTCGAAATGCTGGCGAAAAAACGTCGTACCCCCGCCGAGCCCGAGCGCCACCGCAAACGGGCCGAGATCCCACGCGCGGTAGACCCGCACGTCGAGGTCATATGCGAGCGTCGTCGCGTGCACACCGCCGTTGTCGAAACCGCTCGTACACATGCCGAGCCTCGCACGCGCACCGAACTCGCTGAAGTCCATGCCGTAACCGGCAAAGCCACCGAAGCAAGGCGTCTCCGCATTCGGCAACGTCGAACGCACACGCGTGCCGAGCTCGAACGCTTGCGAACGGCGGCGCACACCGCCGTGACCCTTGCGCACGAGCTGCGCGTATTCGATTCGATCGAGGTTGTCGAGCGCGACCGTGGTGGCAACGCCAGCAGCTGCATCGAGCGAACCTTCGTAAAGCACGTCGCGCGCCCGCGCGCGAACGAAGTAGCGCCCACTCCGCAAGCTCAAGCTGCGCGTCGCAGCGCGCTCGCTCAGCTCGGCAACCACCGCGCCGTCGGCATTCTCTCGCATGAGTAAGAACGTCAGCCCGCTCGGAAACGTCAGGCTCGCGCGCTGCGCGGCGTACGCCTCGGGCCGCGTGAGCACGATCTCGCCTTGCCCGCGCAGGTCGTAGCGAAACGTCGGATGCTGGATTCCACTCCGCGTACGACTCGTCGCGCGCAACGTGTTTTGATAGGCGTAGCGATAGGCTTCATCGAGCACGATCCGACCGTCGCCGTCGTGATCGGCCGCGCCCAAGAGGCCGGTCACGAACGCATGCGTGAAGAACGACCCACGAAGCGCATCGGATTCTTGAGCGTCTTCGCTGACCGCACTCGCTGTCAGAAACGCGACGCCGTCGCCGGGCGATGATTCGTCGGGGAGCGCGAACGGCGCTTTGACGCGCCCGCCCTTCACGCGCGTGAGCGCACCCGAGCGACACGCATCGAGCACGACCAGTCGAAAGCTCGCGGCCGAACCGCGCGCAAGTTGGGCAAACTCCATGATCGACAGTCGGCTCGAACCGAGATGCAAGTCGTCTTCGTCGGCGTGCCCGGAGTAGTACACGACCAACATCGCTTGCGTGTTCGGCACTGCGACTGCTGCGCGCACGCGCTCGTTGACGGTGATCAACGTACGGCGAAGCGTGTCGGCTGATTCGTCCCGCAAGAGCACCATGTTCGCTGGCTGAAACCCGCCCAGCTCGCGGAGTACGTCGTACACGCGCCCGGCATCCGATTCCGCGTAGTGCAGCGGTCCATCTTCAGCGTCGCCAAGGTTGTTGCCGACGACAACTGCAAACCGCTCCACACCCGCCTGCGCGAGCGCCGGCCACGAGCCGAGCATCACTGCGATCAAGAAACCGATCCACTTCACGGAGGCGCCACTTTCTGCAGTTCGACCCGCTCGGCAAGGCATCCCACGCGCTCGGGCAAGCGACCGGTCGCGAACAGTGCAGCTCGCAGCGGCTCCACCTCGAAACTCTGCTCGCAAAACAGCGCCCACACGCGCTCGGTCCCCAGCTGCTCGTCGAGCTCGACGCTGAAGTCGAGTGCCACGTCGTTGCCTGCGCGCACTCGAACGGCGCTCGGCCCCGTGGGAAAGTAGACAGTCGCGGCTCGAGCATCCAAGTTGAAGAGCGCGAAGTAGCGCGGCCCGTCGCTGCTGTACACGAAGCGCAGGTCATCGCGCGGATGGAGCACCTCGTCCATTCGGCCGCGATGGACCTCGTCGCCGCGTTTGACGAACCAACCGATGTGCGGCTGGCCTTTGGTGTAGGTCCGTTCGTTCGGCTGCCCGAACCACAGGACGAGCAGCGCTGCGGCGGCCATCGCAGCAAAGCTGGTCGCGACGAGCGCCGCAGACCGCCGAGCGGCATTCCGAATGCGCTCCGGCTGCACGAGCGGGCGGACGGTGCTCGAACGGGGGTCTCCGGGCTCCGCGAGCGTTACTGATAACGGGCTCGAGCTCGGAGCCAGCTCGCGTGCAGAGCCCACGAATCGTGATGCGTGGATCGCGAAGCTGGGAGCGGCAGCCAAAAAGCTGGCGCGCTCGCGCTCCAACGCCTCGTGCCGGCCGCGGCATTGATCGCACGTCGCGAGGTGTTCAGCCACCTGCTCGCGCTCGCGCGAGTCGAGCTCCTGCGCCGCCCACTCGTCCAAAACGAGCTCGGTGAGATGATTTACGTGCTGCATGCTGTGGACTCCTCGTTTGCAGCCCAGCGCGTCAGTCGCTCGAGCAAGTTGCCGACGTGCCGGCTCGAACAGCCCAAGATGCGAGCGATGTCCGCGTGTGAGAGTTCATCCAGGTAGTAGTAGACCGCGACCTGCGCGAACGGGTCGGGCATGCGGCCGAGTACGCTCCGCAGCTCCAAGCTGCGTTGCTCTTGCGTGGAGCGCAGATCCGGCAGCTCGAACGGAACGTGCTGGTTCAAGATCCGGCGGCGCGTCTTCTCGTTGCGCAGTCGGTTCAAGCACGCATGCGTGACCGCGCTGAACAAGAAGGTGCTCGCACTGCTTCGACCGGAATACTGATCGGGACGCTCGAACAGAGACAAGAACACGTCGTGCACGACTTCATGCGCATCCGCTTCGTTTCCGAGCAACCGCCGGGCACGGCGAAACGCGTTCGGCGCGTGCCGGCGGTAGAGCTCTTCGAATGCTGCGTCGGTTCGCATCACGGACGGATCAGAATCCTGGTTGGCTATCTGGACCGATTAGGATCGAGATCGCAGCCTCGCTCGGTTTTTCGATAGGGAAGAACGGTGACAACAGACAGCCGAGCTCCACACGAGCGCGCTGGCCTGCAACTCGATAGTCGTCGTAGACCGTTTCGAGCTCTGCCTCCGACAGCGCGCACGCGGGATGGACTGAGGGACTCGTCGGCACGCATTCGGGGGAGTCCTCTGCGCAAGGTGCACTGCTCAAGCAGTAGAAATTCTCGAGCTGCTCGAGCGTGTACTGCGTGTCGTGTGCCTCGTTGTAGTGGTCGACCGCGAGCAGGTCTGCGCGCGAGCCACACGCTTGCGATTCGGCCAGGAGCTCTTCCGAACTTTCGAGTACACCGAGCAAGTGATAGCCCGCCTTCAGGCTGCCCTTTGCACCGAGCGTCGCCGCAGTACCGGAGCCCTCGGCTGCAGGCTCGGCGAGATACGCGATCGCATAGTTTTGCGAGAGCCCCGCGAAGAAGCGCCATGCCGGTTCCTTCAGCGTGGGATCGCCCGCCTTTTCGATTCGACAATCTTCGGGCGCGCTATCGGGCTCGGGGCAAATCGTGGTCTCGCTGTAGCAGTGCGTGCCCTCTTCGTCCGAGCACCACTCCTCCTTCGTCGCGCAGCCGCGCACGGGATCGCACTCGAGCACGCAGCCGTCGCAACCGCTTGGCCGAACCTCGCTGGACCCGGTCGTCGCATAGAAGAACGAGTCCGGGTGGTCGGGCGTGACTGCGGTGATGTAGCCCAATGCGAGTCGAGGCTCGTTCGGTCCGAAGTCCGCGAGGCGCCGCAGCGCGGCTTGGCTCGGCGGCTTGAACACGTCGATTCGAAAGTCGGATGGGAACTCGCCTTGCGCTCCGACATCGACGATCTCGACCTCGCCCGTTTCGGGGTTGGCGAACGCGAGCGCGGGCACGAGCTCCCCGTTCGTGTGGTCGTCCGCAAGCGTGACGCTGCCGCGAATCGTGAGCAGCGAAAGGCCCTCGAACTCGGGCGATGCTTGCGGGTCACAAGCGGCGAGCGCGAGCGACACACCCACCGCGCACAGCGCGGCAGTGCGCCGCGGCCCCCCCCACCCGTTCATGAACGAACACGCATGCATGGCTCGAACCTCCTTGGCAAGTTCCCGATTTGTGAGCAGCCGGGGAACTGCGGTTGAGGACCGCGAGGCCTACCGTTTGCGCACGGGGCCGGAACGATTGAAGCCGGGGTGGGCTGGAGCTGGAATCAGACTTGCATGGTCAGACACGGCACAACCCGTCTCAACGTCGCCCGCGAACCTGGAGTACCTTGAAAATCGCATCCCCATCGGTCGTGTGCTTGTTCTGGCTGAGCCTGCCGCTGGTGGCTGCGTGCTACCAGCGCACTGACACCCCCGGCGGGGTGGACTCCTCCAATGCGATTCCGGGCGTGGCCGGTGGAGCCGCGTTGAGCGCCGCAGCTAACAGCGGCACGCGCACGCGCACGCCCTCCCGAGCGCAGAGCGGCGCGAGTGACGGGAGCGGTGGTCGCGGTGCGGACGCCCCGGTGAATCCTTCGAGCGCGTCACGCCCACCCGCGAAGGGCGGCAGCGGCGGCTGCGGTGCACTGCGTGGACCCGACGAATCCGTATCGGCAGATACTTCCGCGTTCACGGGCGTCGGTGGTGCCGGATTCGACCTCGTCGGCGTGTGTGATCGCTGCGGCTGGAATCACCAGGCCGACAACTGTCGATCGCTCGTGTACTCGGTGCCGATCGGCGGGAAGCCCGAGTACTACCCGTGCCTCGACCTCAGTCTCGAGTGGGTAGGTTGCCTCGAGACGATGAGCTGCATTTGCAGTGGCGATGTTCCCGAGCCGTGTCGCCAGATCAAGGCGAACTTGGATGCGTGCATTGCGGGCGACTACCCCGCTGCAAATTAGATCTGCATCGCACTCAGATTGCTCAGCGATCGTAGCCCGAGTTGACGTCTCGACATGCCGCTCTACGCAGACTTCCAAGCTGTGCGGTCCACCCGCGCAGCGAGGAGGTCAGGATGGATCATGGAACCTCGGAGCGGACGATCACGACGCGCTGTTGCGTCGTCGGCGGTGGCCCTGCCGGCGTGATGCTGGGCTTGTTACTCGCACGCGCCGGCGTGCAGGTCGCGGTGCTCGAGAAGCACGCGGACTTCCTGCGCGACTTTCGCGGCGACACCGTGCATCCATCGACGCTCGAAATCCTCGATCAGATCGGCTTGAAGTCGAAGTTCGATCAGATTCCGCAGCAGCGCGCGGAGCAGATCAAAGCGCAGTTTGCCGACGGCCTGCATCCAGTCGTCGATTTTCGAAAGATTCGCCCGTTCCCGTACATTGCGCTCGTGCCGCAATGGGACTTCTTGGACTTCCTCGCGGACGAAGCGCGCAGGTATCCGACGTTTGAGTTGTTCATGAACGCGGAAGCGACCACGCTGCTGTACGAAGGCAATCATGTGACCGGGGTGGTCGCTCGAACACCGCAAGGCCAACTCCGCGTGCGCGCAGACGTGGTAGTCGGCTGTGATGGCCGGCACTCCACCGTGCGCGCCCAATCCGGCCTCGAGACTCTCGATCTCGGTGCGCCGATGGACGTGTTGTGGTTCCGATTACCGCGCGCGAGCACCGATACACATGAGTTCTTCGGCATCATCGGTCGCGGCCACTTCATCGCGCTGCTGCAGCGCGGCGAGTACTGGCAGATGGCGTACGTGATTCAAAAGGGTGCTGCGGAGAAAATGCGTGGTCAGCCGATCGAGAGCTTCCGCGCGCAGGTGGCGAAGCAGGTGCCGTTTCTTGCGGACCGGACGGGGTCGATCGGAAGTTGGGACGACGTAAAGCTACTCGAAGTGCACGTCGATCGTTTGAAGCGCTGGTTCGAGCCCGGTTTGCTCTGCATCGGCGATGCGGCGCATGCGATGTCGCCGATCGGCGGAGTCGGGATCAACCTGGCAATTCAAGATGCGGTGGCCGCGGCCAATGCCCTCGCGCCGGCGTTGCGGCAGAATGGCGCGCCGAGCACGCGCGTGCTCGCAGGCGTCCAGCTGCGGCGCGAGCTCCCGACTCGCGTCGTTCAGGGCATTCAAGTGCAGATTCAAAACCGAGTCATCGCACCTACGTTGCGCGATACCGGTGACGGCAGTCCGCTCGAGATGCCGGCGCTGTTGCGAAGCGCGTTGCAGCTGGATGCGGTGAGAGCCATTCCAGCTAGGATATTTGGACTAGGTGTTCGGCGAGAGCGCGTTCGCATCCCGGTCAGCGCGCCCCCCGAATCCGCTGCAGGCGTATGAAAAGCAGCCATCCGGCTTTGGGTGGCGTGGTACCGTTCGCGCGTGCAGATCGAGGACGATGCAGAGAGCCGCATCCGAGGGCTCGAAGATCGTTTGCGCATCATCTCCTCGTCGATGCGCGCGTTCGCGGAAGCCACGACTGACTACGAACGGTTGTTCGATGTCGTGGCGCAGAAGCTCGCGGACGTGGTGCGGGACGGGTGCGTCGTCCGCTTGTTGAACGAGGAAGGCTGGCTGCAGCCAGTCGCAATCCACTTGCCGATCGAAGGACGGATTCGGGACGTCGCAACGCTCGAACGCCTTCGTTCGCATGTCGCGCGCCCGCAGCGGGTCGCTGCCCAGCAGTCGGCGCAGCGTGTGATCGAGACAGGCGAATCGCTGATCATCGAGAAGCTCGACTACGACCTGCTGCGAGCGACTACGCACGCGGAGATCGTGAACGCGTACGAGACGATCGGAATTCACAGCGTGCTCCTCGTAGCGCTGCGTGCGCGCGGGCAATCGATCGGGCTGCTCGCGCTCGTTCGATTCGAGCCGGACTCGCCGCCCTACACCGACGAGGATCGCGAGCTCGCGCAAACGTTGGCTGACAACGCTGCGATGGCGGTCAGTAACGCGAAGCTGTTTCAGAAGATGCTGCACGAGCTCTCAGAGCGCGAACGTGCCGAAGTCGCTTTGCGCAAGACGGAAGAGCAGCTGCGTCACGCGCAAAAGATGGAAGCGATCGGGCGGCTCGCGGGTAGCGTAGCGCACGACTTCAACAACTTGCTGTCGGTGATTCTGGGTCAGGGCGCGATGCTCCACACCGATTTGAAGCCCAGTGATCCGATGCGCGAAGAAGTCGCGTCCATCATCACTGCGGGCGAGCGGGCGGCGGATCTCACGCAGCAGTTGCTCGCGTTTAGTCGGCAGCAAGTGCTCGTGCCGCGGGTGCTCGATCTGAACATGGTCGTCCGTGACTCGGTGAAGATCTTGCAGCGGCTGCTCGGCGAAGACATCGAACTCGTGACCCGGCTCGACCGCGGCCTCTCGAAAGTGAAAGCGGATCCGGGACAGCTCGATCAAGTGATCATGAACTTGGCGATCAATGCGCGCCACGCGATGCCGGACGGCGGCAAGCTGACGATCGAGACGCATGACGTGATGCTCGATGCGCCATACGCGAACGAGCACATCGACGTCGAGCCTGGCCGGTACGTGCTGGTCGCTGTGAGCGATACCGGTGTCGGAATGACGAAAGAGACGCAAGCGCGGATCTTCGAGCCGTTCTTTACGACCAAAGCGCTCGGCATGGGCACGGGTTTGGGGTTGTCGACTGTGTTCGGGATCGTGAAGCAAAGCGGTGGACACATCTGGGTGTACAGCGAGCCTGGCCAGGGTGCGACGTTCAAGGTGTATCTGCCGAAGTGCAACGAGCCGAGTGATGCGCCGCGGGCGAGCGTAGCGAAGGCGACGAAGTTGAGTGGGACCGAGACGATACTGCTAGTCGAGGATCAGGATGACGTGCGGCGCGTTGCGGTGCATATCCTGCGGCGTTACGGCTATCACGTGATTGAGGCGAGGAACGCCGGCGAAGCGCTCCTGTCGTGCGAGCAGCATGCGACCACGATTCACTTGCTGCTCAGCGACGTCGTCATGCCGCAGATGAGTGGCCGGAAGCTCGCGGATCGCTTGTTGAAGATTCGCCCCGAGCTGAAGGTCTTGTTCATGTCGGGCTATGCGGAGAACGCGATAGTGCACCATGGGATCTTGGACGCCGGGATCGCCTTGTTGCAGAAGCCGTTGTTGCCGGAAGCCCTGGCGCGTCGCGTGAGGGAAGTACTCGAGGCGCCGCAGAAGTTGCTGCCGGCGATCGAGTAGCAGCTGCGGCGCGGCGGCCGAGTTCGATCGGCCACGACGGTCACGGTACGGGCCGGAGGACAGTTGCTGTACGATCGGCCGCGCACGACGAGTCATGGGCGCGAGTGACCGCGTGCTGGCTGATCGATATGTGACGGCGCCCTAGATAATACGGGGCGGGATTGCGCCTGCATGCTGTGCTGACGTTGCGACGCCTGAGCGGGAATTGCCGCGGGTTGAGCTTTGCGCGCAGTAGCGTCGCACCACGCCGAACGGGTCGCGGGCGCGTGATCACGGTGGAACCTGCTGCGAGCTTAGCGGCCGCGCTTCGTTCGCAGGGCTCCGCCCTGACCCGAGGCTGACGCGGGTGACTTGGGTGACGTGGGTGATGTGGGTGATGAGCTTGTTTGCGATTGCCTTCGCGCCCGGGAGTCGCGCCGGACGCGCCGCGCAGGACCGGTGCGGTCGTTTCGTTTCCGGGGCTTCGGCATCTAGGCCGCCATTGTCGTTCGTTGTCATGATTGACATCGAATGCAGGGAACCTCTCGGGTCTGGAACGTGTTGAAATGTTCGGTGGCTTACTCGTGCCGCTGATGGCTGCAGGGCGGTTCGCGCGTTGTGCGTTGCTCATCGGACGGATTGACGTGCAGTTGCGTTGTTGTGATCGATTGTCGATTCTTTTGCGATTGCGCTCGGTGCAACCG
>Ga0193752_1000593_pt1 | contig 33986 bp, 36 predicted proteins | sample H1c1metaG_FD_144924 | JGI IMG/M metagenome (GOLD analysis project Ga0193752, IMG submission 144924) | Soil microbial communities from a riparian zone of the East river system, Colorado, United States - H1c1 | ecosystem: Environmental > Terrestrial > Soil > Riparian zone | place: USA: East River... | reverse complement strand
CTCTCCATTGCGGGGGGCAAATATTTACTGGCAACTGTTGATAAATATGATACGACTGTTTTTTTTGTTGAAAAGATATTTGGTGAAGAAAAACAGAAGCTGCGTTTTGAAAAACCAAACAAATGGGTATGGCGTGTTACTGCAAAAAAAGAGACCAGCAAGTCGGAGATCTTTATCATGGTAAAGACCGAAGATGCAAATGGCGTACAGCATGAAAGCGATATGGGTATTTTGCCTATTGAGATAACGGTATCTAAATTAAAAGAAAGTTCCTCATTTATTGACCGGTATGGCTGGCTGTTATTATCCGGTGCTGTACTGGTAATACTGCTTTTAGTTGCAGCCAGGTTTATGAAGAAAAGAAGGATAAAAGAACTGAACTCACGTATATATTTTTCATACGCCTGGAGCAATAACAAGGAAGGATCCTTTGTTGATAAATTGTACCTGAGCCTGAAGGCGGCAGGGTTTAACGTGATACGGGATAAAGTAAACCTGGAGTACCGCGGGCTTATTTCCGGTTTTATGAAAGATATTGGCAAAGGCAATATCATTATTGTATCTATCAGCGACAAATATCTCAAATCGAGATTTTGTATGTATGAGCTGTATGAAGTGTACCGTAATTGTGGTATGAGTAAGGAAGCTTTTGTAAAAAAGATATTCCCTATCCGTGAAGAAGAAATAAACCTTTCGGATGCTACCGTAGTAGACCATTACGCCGATTACTGGAGAGCAGAAGAATTAAAACTTGAGGCCATTGTAAAGGATGTGAACCAGGAAACCACTTCGGAACAGTTTGCTCAATATGAAGCCATAAAAAGAATTGAGTCGGAACTGGGTAACCTGTTATATTTCCTTTCGGACATGAATTCGCTGAATGCTGATATGCTTTCTGAGAATGATTTTGCCCAAATTAAACATAGCCTTGCAGCTGCTATTAAAAACCTGAATGAGTCGTTATCGTAATGATCACTTGTGCTTTTGCACAAAATAAACCAGGTCGCCTTTTTTTAATGTATCCGTAGGCAGTAAGAATTCCTTGCCCACACCTTCAAACTTTACATACGATTGTCCGTGTGGCATTTTTTTTGCCGAAGCAACCTTGTAAGTGCCTTCGTAAAAATGACTGGCGCTGCATGCGCTTAAAAAAAATAAGCTGAGGAGGATTAGTGTTTTCATGTTTTTATTGGTTGGTATTAACAATAGATATACTAACGCAATAAAAATAATGCCAGTTTTAAAAAAAAGGGGATAATTAAACAGCCGCACACAAAGCTATCTCCATTTAAAAGCAAAATAACTGCAGGGCTTTTCAGATGCGTTGCCTACCTGGTGCATTTTACCGCTTTCAACTATGAACATATCGCCGGCACTGCCTGTAAATTTCTTACCATCAATATCCATTTCTGCTTCACCATCAGTTACCAGTATGATCTCGGTATCTACATGCTGGTGTCCCGCATGGCTGGGCCCTTTTTGCTTCAGATAAGTTATATGCATTTCATAGTTTGCGCACATGGCTGTAGGCCGGTCGAAATATTTGCGGTTGCCTTTATTATTCTTTTCGGTATAAATTAATGAATCATGGTTTAATAACAATGTGCCGCCGGCAGAATCACTTCGTTGTATGTTCATTGGTTTACGGGAACGGAACATTAGTACATAATAAGTGAGGGGGCCATCTCCGATGTTCTCGAATTCCTGGGCCTGCAAAGGTGGAATAAGCAATACACTGCCTCTACCAAGCACAGCTGTCTTATTTCCGATGGTGCATTTCATAGTTCCTTCCTTAATGATGATCAGTTCTTCCAGGTCTTTTTGTGTATGCACAGGCCTTGGTGTGGCGCCTTTCATTTGTGTGGTAGCATGAATTTCAAAATATTCAAATTCAGCAGTAGTGCCTTCTGCCAGTTTACGGGATTCACGCTGAGCTTCTTTTTTCACAGGCAGGTTGTTCCAGGTAAAAACTCCCGATCCGATAGGTTGTAACTGGGCAAATGTATTCATAGCCATTATTTGTGTTAAGATCAGCAGTATATTTTTCATAATTAAATTACCTTTCAGTTGTCGGCTACACCGAAGTTAATTTTTTTATACTAACTATTTTAAAATCTGGGGACTGTTATGTTTTCATTTTCTAATCCAAATATCAGCTTTGCAACTGTTGCAGATATTGCTGCAATAAAAGACCTCCTTAATAATGCTTATCGTGGAGAAGCTTCCAAACAAGGCTGGACGACAGAAGCAGACCTGATCTCCGGCGATACCCGTACAGATGAGGCCATGTTACAACAGGTAATTGAGCAAAGCGGTAGCGTATTTTTAATTTACAAAGACGAGCAACAAAAAATTACGGGTTGTGTAAATCTGCAGGAACATGATGAAAAACTATACCTGGGCATGTTCAGTGTATCGCCGCAATTGCAGGGCGGAGGTATTGGCAAAAAAATATTGCAGGCTGCTGAAGAATATGCCTGTAACCTGGAAAAAAAAGCAATTTATATGTCTGTGATCAGCCTGCGTACCGAACTTATAAACTGGTACATGCGACATGGCTATGCAGACACGGGTGAAAGAAAGCCATTTGTTGAAGATGGCCTCACAGGTAAGCATTTAAAGCCCCTGGAATTTATGATACTTGAAAAAGCCTTATGATTGGCAGCCTTGATTTTTAGTTTATATTTATAATACAAAAACAACAGATCATGAACCAGGAGATCATTAACCTCTACGACGATTATACCCACACACCTTTAACACGCAGTGAATTTATACGCCGGTTGATCTTGCTTACCGGCAGCTTTACTGCTGCCATGTCGGTACTGCCATTGATCGAAGTGAATGCAGCGGGTATGAAGATCACCAGTGATGAAGACCTTTTTACCGAAAGGATAAGTTATCCCGGCCTGCCTGGCAATATGCAGGCTTATGTGGCAAGGCCAAAAGAAGTAAAGAAATATCCTGCTGTTATCATCATACATGAGAACAGGGGATTGAATGCACATATTGAAGATGTGGCACGCCGTGCAGCCAAAGAAGGTTTCCTGGCCATTGCACCCAATGCTTTATCGGCTATAGGAGCGGTGCCGGCCAATGAAGATGAGGCCCGTGCCAAGTTCCAGGAATTAAAAGCAGAGAATAACCTGCAGAATTTCATCAATGTTTTTGCATACCTGGGTACACGTACCGACTATAATGGCAACGCAGGCTGTGTGGGATTTTGCTGGGGTGGTGCCATGTCTAATAATCTTGCAGTAAATGTTCCTGCTTTAAAAGCAGCGGTAGCTTTTTACGGCCGTCAGCCGGCGACAGAAGATGTGAGCAAGATAAAAGCGGCTATTCAATTACATTATGGTGCCCTGGACGAAAGGGTGAATGCCGGCATTCCTGCATATGAAGAAGCACTTAAGAAAAATAACATTAAGTACGAACTGTACATATACGAAGGAGCCAACCATGCTTTTCATAATGATACTGCACCAACACGATATAACGAAGCTGCTGCAAAACAGGCCTGGCAAAGAACCATTGAGTTCTTTAAAAAGTATGTGAAATAAAGATCAATTCCCGTCTACTGTTTTAATAGCATCATAAATGAACCAGACATTGGCAAGCAGGTAAACTATAAAAACAACTGCTCCAACGATCTTATCAAAGCGCTTTGCTTTTTCTATCTTATCCTGCTTGATCAATCTAAGCGATCTTGCCGTTGCTGCAACCACAATAAATATCATAAACAACGTAATCCCGTGCAGGGTATCCACCAGTGTAAAAGAAGTTGTTTCGGGAAGAGCAGAGTCAATAATATATTTATTACCGACGACTGCAAACAAAGAGCCTACACTTAAGCCAAAACGTGCATCAATTATATCCGAATGAATATAGAAACAAACAAAAGCAATAAGAAAGGCAATATACATACCGAGGAATGTTTTCAGAAAAAGCCCCCACACCGGGCGTGAAATATTAATACGCATCCTCAATGTACTGTAAGACTCTTTAGCCTGTGTAACGGACACATTTCCAAAATTGGTCTTATATTCCTTTTTACCCGAACTTATAGTAACGCTGTCAACATTCCAGCCACTTAGCACCCTGCCTCTCGATGCTGATTTGGCATCATAATGTTCTCCCACGGTATCTTCAACAAAAACCAATGAATCTGAATTGTACTGCGAATTTTCAAATGATATCCTCAAGGTCTGGCGATCGAAAGGATAATTGCTTACTTTCCAGGAATCCTTCATGGTACACTGAACTTTCATCTGCATAAATACGCTGTCATGGGCGATATAAGTAGAATCAAGCAGTTTGGTAAATGTTTTTGCATTGGGTATTTCCAGGAATCTCCCAAAATCAAAATTGCGGTTCTTATACCTAAACCATATCCAGAAATGTATCTCGTATTCTTTTGCCTTGAAATCAATATCATGTATGCTGGTAATATAAATACCCACTAAAACTTTTTCGGGCTTTGCCTTTGGTTTGCCGGTTGTATCTTTTTTTTCCTGTGCATAGCCTGCGGCCATACAAAAAAGAAATGCAAAAAAGAGAAGGGCTTTTTTCATGCAGTTAGTATTTAGCGGTAAGATAAATAAGGATATTGAAAAGTCAAAACTATCTTGAAGATGCTTATACGATCTTTAACCAACCGGTAATGCTCATCCTGCTGCGGTTGGCTTTTATTACTTCATGTTCGGTCTCATCACTTTTAAAAAGCACAGCAGTTTGTGACCGGGGCTGTATCTGCTGCATGATATCATTTTGATAAACCTGCAGTTGCCCGCCATCGGTGGGAAGCCAATCTTCATTCAGGTATGTAATGAGTGAAAATTTGCGATGGTCATTATTTTTAAACTGGTCTTTATGGCGTTTATAAAAGCTGCCTTCTTCATACACGGCATAGTGAAATTCATAGGCATTGATACCGGCATAACAGGAACTGTTCAATCTTTCTATAAAATCTTCTGCCTGCTTCAGAAATTCGTTCTCAAACTGGTTGTCATGCTTTTTATCCAACCAGTAAATTTTATCACTCCGCATCTGCTGATCTTTATCCTTCACTTGCTCATTGCCAATTCCGGCTGCTGTCATCAGGTCGTCTTCCTGTAACTGTTTGATATTTTGCTGCAGGCCGGCAGATAGTTCCTGTGTTAAGAATGCCGGCGCAATACCAACATCGTCGCTGAGATAACTATCAATTAAAAGATCGAATTGTTCATTCATGGTAATGGTTGAACCATGTAATGTAACCCTTTAAAATGCCAATTAAGTTTTTTAAAATTAACCTTGCTGCTTTCTTACGTATTTAGTGAGAATGACGATCTGTTGGCCTTCAACTTTTCCTTCGATCTGTTCGGTATTATCTTCCACAATGCGAATGTTCTTTACCACGGTTCCCAATTTTGCTGTGAGGGTAGAACCTTTTACATCGAGTGACTTTATCAGCACCACCGAATCACCGTTTTGTAAAACATGCCCGTTGCTGTCTTTATGCAGATCTACACTGGCATCATTTTCATGATCGCCGGTAGCTTTGGCCCAGGCAAGGTTTTCGTCGGTTAGATAAAGCATATCCAGGCTCTCACTGGCCCAGCTTTCGTTACGCAACCTGTTCAGCATGCGCCAGGCCGTAACCTGCACAGCAGGCACTTCACTCCACATAGTTTCTGTTAAGCATTGCCAGTGTTTACTATCCAGTTCTTCTTTCTTCTCAATTTGAGCCAGGCATTTGGGGCATATCATAATGCTGGTATCAGCAGAGAGACCGTTTTGTGGGGGCACTTCAAACAGTTTTAACCCATCTTCGGCTTTACATAGTTCACATTGATTTCCACTTCTTGCTGCCAGTTGTTCTTCTACTTTCATTGTTCTTTTATTTTGCGCAAAAGTAGATAATACAGAACAGAATTATATATTTCTTACTGACCTGAGAAAGCAACACCTCTTTTAATGATCGCAGCAATGCGGTTCTTCCATAAAGTTTCATCCTTTTCATCATAGTTGAGATAGACTGCTACCTTGTCTTCCAATATCCAGTTCAGCTGAACAAATTTCATGTTCATATAATTGGGCAGGTAACCTTTTACCAGGTAGAAATGATTGGCTTCGTCAATGTAAGCAGTATCAATGCCCAGGCCTCCTTCTTCTATATCATTCTTATCCCTTTTGTAAAAAAGCTGTGCATTATAATAATTTTTCTTGTCGATCATGAAAGCCTGTACTTCAATGCTGGTAAACTGTGTAGAGTCTTGCTTAAGCAGAAATTTATGTTGTGCTTTAACAACAGACTGATCCGTATGATCTTCTATAAATTCATGTAACGGCAGCAGTACACAATAGGGGGCAATCTCATTATTACAAAACAATTGCAGGTCTTTTGCATTAAAACCTGCTTCCGATGATTTAGCATCGTGAGTTATACTGTCAACTTTATAATAGGTTCTTCCGGAGCTATCTTCCTGGCTTGATCTATAATATTTACCCTTTTGATCACAAGCTGGCAAAACAGAAATGACTAAAATCATTATGGCTAAGCGACTGAACATACATGTTTTTTACCGGGTAAATGTAAAATGAAATGTTGATTGCTTTAAAATTATTTATTGATGTCTTTGGTTATTTTTACTGTTCATGAAGCTGAAACAAAAGATATACGACCATTACCTGCAGGTGATACAGGATAAAGTTGCCATGCTGCAAAAGGTATTGGACGACCTGAAAGAAAGTGGTGCCAACGAAACCAAAAGTACCGCAGGAGATAAACATGAAACAGCATTAGCCATGCTACAGATAGAACAGGCCAATAAACGAGCGCAATTACAGGAAGTACTTGCACAAAAAGCAGCATTGGAAAAGATAGATCCAATGCTTTCCGCATTAATGATAGTTAATGGCAGTTTAATTAAAACCAACAGGGGATACCTGTTCATGAGTACAGCATTGGGCAAGGCTTCGATCGATAATATGGCTGTTATAGCTTTGTCTCCCCAATCTCCCCTTGGCCAAAAAATGATGGGACTAAAAACAGGAGATACTGCTTTGATAAATGGAATGGAATACCATATTGAAAGCATTGAATAATATTCAGGAGCATTTATTGTAAATTACGGTCAATCATTGTCAATTATAATTCATTTCTCTCCATACAAAATTTTTGTACCCATTTTATTGTTGCTGGCAATAAACATTCCTGTATGTGCCGAAAAAAAATCGGGTCCGATACCTGTAGTAAAATTATTTCAAACCTTTACTGCCGGTTCCGATTCCTGCATCATTCCTTTCAGCAGGGCGGGTAACCTTATTTTAATAAGGGCTAAGGCCGATACCACCGAAGGGAATTTTATTTTAGATACCGGTGCTCCTGGGCTTGTACTCAACATCACTTATTTCAGGAATTATCCTGTAACTACCGATACCCAGGAAGAACAGAGCGGCATCACCGGAACTGTGTTAGCAGTTAAAAAAACAGAAGTAGGTAAACTGGTTTTTGATTGTGTGAGCAGCAATGCGATAACTGCCGACCTGGTGAATCTTGGCCATATAGAAAATGTAAGAGGGGTAAAGATCTTTGGGCTTATTGGCCTGTCTGTATTGCGCCAGTTCGAAATGATCATTGATTACGAAAATAGCCTGCTTTACCTGTACCGCATACCAAAAAAAAATGCTTCCTCATTTAAAAGTTCATTATTAAAGGATGCATCAGCATACAATACTGTACCCATCGAGATATGGAATAATAAAATTGTGACCCGTACAACCATGGCTGGAAAAAAGTTACGGCTCATCATTGATACAGGTGCCGAATCGAATATGCTGGACAGCCGTTTACCCAATAAAATTTTTGAAAATGTGGAAATATTACGTCGTATAAAATTAACCGGGGCAGGGGATAAAAAAGTGGAGGCACTTTATGGAAATCTTAATAATCTTACTATAGGCAATCAAAATACAGGAAGCTTACCAGTAATTATTACCAACCTGGAAAAAACCTGCCTTGCAGACAACAGTTGTATTGACGGTATTTTAGGATTTGATTTCCTTTCGTTACATAAAATAGGATTTAACTTTGTTAACAATAAAATGTTCATATGGAAATGAGGAGGAAGAATAAATATATTTTAAAATGGCTGCGGGTTTGCTGTATTGTATTGTCCATACTTTTTGTGCAGGCAGTACAAGCCCAGGTTGCTATAAAATCATATTCCATAAAAAATGGCAGAATGTTTATTGCCATCGGCAAAGACCTGCCTAAGGATTCACTGGAAAATTTCATTGTTCAATACGACCTTTCAGATCTTGACCTGCATAACTTTCAGAAAACTGGTTATACAGATTCGCTTAACAAAATTGGCTGGAAGGTTGAGATCAACAATGCAGAAGTTTTCGTTATCAGCAAACCTTTGTTTAGTATAGATAATATTAATGATCCCGGCGGTAAAATAACTTTTACTCAAAATACGGATGTTCAGTCGCAGAGCGGCGACCAGGGAAAATTTGGATATAACCGTTTTAGAAATAAAGTGCCTTTTATCGTATCAGATTCTGTTGTCAGGTTTTTCCTGCGTGGTAATACAAATGCAGGCATTGTTTACCTGGCTGGTAGTTTCAACAACTGGCAGCCAACAGGTATACAAATGAAGAAAATTGATAGTGGCTGGATAGCTGATGTAGCAATCGGCCCTGGTAAACACGTGTATAAGTTTATTATTGACGGCGACTGGAGGATTGACAGGGATAATATGAATACGGAGAATGATGGTATGGGCAATGACAACTCAATATATTATAAACCTAATTATCTTTTTAACCTGGAAGGATATACGAGCGCCAAAAAAGTTGTGTTGGCGGGTAGTTTTAATGGGTGGAATGAAAAAGACCTGTTAATGCAAAAGACTTCTTCAGGTTGGAAGCTGGCTGTATTTTTATCAGCAGGAACATATACTTACCGCTTTATTGTTGACAGAAACTGGCTTACAGATCCCGCCAACCCGGATAAATTACCAAATGAGTTTAACGAATTTAATTCGGTTATACGCATTGGCAAACCTTACCTGTTTAAATTAGATGGTTTTTTAGATGCGAAGAAAGTTGTACTGCAAGGCGATTTCAATAACTGGAAGGAGGATGAATTATTTATGAACAAAACTGCAACCGGTTGGGAACTGCCTTATACACTTGGTGCCGGTAACTATGAATATAAAATGAAAATTGACAGGAAGTATACAGTTGATAGCATTACCAGGGGAAACAGTGTATTGGTAATAGAACCCAACTTCACTTTCCGTTTAAAAGGTTTTGAAAATGCAAAGAAAATTTTTGTTGCCGGCGATTTCAATAACTGGGCCCCCAATTCTTTTGCCATGAAAAAAGAAGGAGATGAATGGATAATTAAAGTACATCTATACAAGGGTAAGCATCGCTACAAATTTATAGTAGATGGAGAATGGATACTTGACCCCGCCAACAAATTATGGGAGCAGAATGAACATAATACCGGTAATTCCGTACTATGGTTCGAACTGGATCAATAAGTTTAAAAATAGCTTCTTCCCTTAAGTGAACATCCCCTTTTAAAACCGAAACAATGCTGGTGTTAGCCGATACTATGCCGATGTTAATTGTAACAATGCCATTGTGAATCATTACAATGTGAATGTGGATCATCACGCCGCCATTGTTACAATGACGATGTAAATGCATTTTCTTAGATAAATCAAAAAAATGTGTATTGGGTTACTTCAAAAACCTGTACGTCCATTTCACCAGGAAGATATTCCTTGCATTGCCGCCGGTAAATGCATTATTAAATAGGCTGTTGAACACAGGCGTTTGCAGGTCATCAAACTTATCAGATGTATTTCCATCTGACCATACCAAAAAGAATTCAGAGCCTGGCCTGTATTCCCACCTGATAATCAGGTTAGAGCGGAACTGCACAAAATTAAAATCGGGTTTACCAAAACTGTAATCCGTAATGCCATCCCTGTTCTCATCTATTAAATAATTACCGTTATTCTCACTTATCTGGTTAGATGAATAGCGCAGGAACCGGTTAACATATTTATCTGCAAGTGGATTTACAACATAAGCAAAGTTCTGGTAAGTGGGCCTGGTAAGATAAGGCTGGCCATAATACTGAATGGTAAGATCAGGCGTTAAATTATAACTAAGACGGCCTGTGAACCGTATTGTTTTTTGTTTTACGCCTGCAACAATAGTTCTTGTAGCATTATTATAAGTTACGTTCCTTACAAACTGGTCCTGGCTGCGCCAGTTATAATCATAATTGGCAGCCAGGCTTATAGTGAGCGAATTAATGGGCACATAGGTAACAGAGACGCCTGCATTATTGAAACTGATAGCATTGTCTTCTGCCCAAAACTTGAAGGCATTAACACCAACGGAAACTTTTTTCCTGTAATCACTGCTTACATTTGCACTCCAGCCCAGGCCAGCAGGCTTGCGTAATGCACCAGCGCCCCTGAGTGCATTGTTGGACACATCGTAAGGATTCCAGGTTACACTGGTACCAAACTGCCAGTTATTTTTAAAAGTTCCGCCTCCATTCATATTAAATTGCGAATACAAAAGTTTACCGCCAAAATCCCATCTTAACCAATGGTTATAATTGATCCTTGCATTGCGAAAAACTGAGATTGGCCTTTGGTATTGCAGACCAACCCATGTAAAATGGTTGATCTCATTTGCAGTAAGCATAAAGCCAATATCATTCAATTCCAATTGAGGTGAACGGTAGGTGAGGCCTGTTTCAAATTTTAAGATCTGGCCCTTTGTACCGGGCTTACCGCCGATCTTACCAAAACGGACAGTGGCGCCGGTTCCTGTAAGAGAAGTACGGTTTGAATCAAATGTGAACCCTTTTGCATCGGGCCGCTGAAACTGGTGTTCAAAAGCGGTTTGTGTGTTGAGTATGACTTCTTTTTTTCCCTGCACATTGCTATATACCACATTACCACGTATGTACCAGGTCTGTCTTTTCCAGTAATGTAAAAAATCAATACCGGCTGAGTAGGCGCTGCGATGTAACATATCATCCAGGCCATGTTCACGGTTTACGGCAGTAAAAATGCCACCGATAATGGTATTGCCGCCATTCATATCTTTCTGTAGCCTGCCCACAAAATAATTAGTGAGAGGTTCTACCAGTTCTTTTCTTCGCTTTCCATTATTATCTACTTCAGCTTTTTCACGTTCGGTCACACTTTCCAGGATACCTATGCTAAGGCCCTTTTTTGTTTTACCGCTGAATTTTGCTGCCCCGAGTATGCTCGTATTCTGCGGATACTTTACATATTCACCTGCTGCTGTATTTGGATAACCATGTGGTGAACTTCCTATGCGGCGTGAATAAAACAACAGGTCGGAATCATAATCCCCGCCAGCTTCAGAGCCGGTAAGCTGGTATTCAAAAATATTGCGGCTTTCAATAAAGAAAGGGCGTTTCTCATCAAAGAAATTCTGAAACCCATCTATACGAACCTGTGAAGGATCTGCTTCTACCTGGCCAAAATCAGGATTTACTGTAAAATCAAGAATAAGGTCATTGGTAACTGCAACTTTTCCATCTACACCACCGCTAATCTTTGCATCAACACCCTTTGCAAAGGGATTACCGGGCTCTTTTTTATATTTATCAACCTGTGCTGTAACGTAAGGCGCAATTTCCACCTGGCGGTGAAAAGGAATATCTTTCAACCCGTGCAGTTCACCAAAATTACTAACCCATACACCGGTACTTTGCGGTATGAACTGCCAGGTAGATCTTTCTTCCTTACGGAAGATGCGGCGCATTACCTGTATCCCCCACACTTTATCTTTTTCGTTGCCATAACGTAACTGGCTTAGCGGAATTTTTATCTCTGCTGTCCATCCATTTTTATTGACGGCTGTTTTTGCAAACCAGATAGGGTTCCAGTTGGCATCCCAGTTATTACCATTGTTGCTGATAAATTCATCTCCCCGTACACCAGAAACTGAAGTGGTGAAAGAAAAGCCTGTACGTTGATCGTGGTAACTGTCAATATTAATTTCGACAAAATCGCCGGGAAATGCATCACGCCTGCCCATTCGTTTTTCGATCAGCCTGGGAGTGGAGTCTATGCAGTTATAAGCAACGTACAAAAATTTATTGTCGTACAGTATTTTAAATTGTGTAGGTTGCGATGGGGCTTTTCCTTCATTGGGTTGCCATTGCGTAAAATTGCCTCCCCATTCAACCTGCTTCCAGGCTTCTTCATTTGGAATTCCGTCCAAAGTAATGGCACCTGCCAATCTTTTGGTGTCATATCTTTTTTTAGGAATTACATTACCACCCTGTTGGGCAAGGGTAGAACCGGCTAATGAAAAGCAAATGAAAAGCAAGCAGTATTTAAGCATGCGGCAAGCTACATATTGTTGCAGAGCCGAAAGCTAAATAATATGACAGCGGTTTATTTTAGCGATGTGTGGTTCATTAAGCAGCATTTTAATCGATATCACCCAAGCCGAACCTGTTACCTATTTTTAAAAATGCATAGGCGGCTGTCCTTTCAACCCCTTTTCTTTTATATGAAACCATTAATACATGCCAGGTTCCTTCAGATTCTTTTTCGGTACGGTAATTAATGATCTTATAACCACTGCTGTCCTGGTTAGCGGTTCTGTTGATACGTTCACAAATATCATCAACTCCTTTCTTGTCATACTCTTTTGTATAATCCGACATTACTTTCCAGGCACGGGTTTTATCATCGCCCCGGTAAACTATATAAGGAGCTGCTTTATAAAAAGTAATTTATTGTACGGCAAATGCGCAACAACTCATGCAGGGTTTTAGCAACTTGTGCAGAATCGGCTTTAGCAGTTTGGGCATTTACCTTAAACCCTGCAGTAAATGCGATCATTAAAAGCAGCAGGTATTTTAATTTCATAGCAGCATTTTATTTATTAAAACAAATTTGTAGATTTAAGAAAAAAAACATGAATAAATATAATACTTTCCTTATCGTTTTTATAATCGCTTTTATTGCAATGATCGTTTTTTTTATTTTTTACTTCCAGGCCATATTGGGTCTTATACGTATAGCAGATGAATTCAGCGGCGATGAACCCAGCCCGTTCTTGATTATTAATACCATTTTCAGTCCGCAGGTTATTATTTCTGCAATAGTACTGGGATTTTCCAGCCTCACATACCGGATACTGGGCATTGTTCATGTGGCCAGGAATAAAACTGTTAAGGATGGTGAAAAGGCTTTATGGATAGTTGGCTTCATCCTGATGGGATTTATAACCGGTATTGTTTTCCTGGTAATGGCAAAGGGGAGGAAATTTGTGGAGTAATACTGTTATTATTTTCTTTTTACAATGATCCAATAGAGTAAGGCCAATGCGGCAAAAGCTAAAATTAATTTTCCCTGCCAGCCAAAATTGGTAACCTCGTTCACCGCATAGGCTTCTATGAATAATGCCGGTAATTTTCCTAAGGAACTGGCAATAATAAAAGTGATAAATGAAACGCTTCCAATGGCCGCCACAAAAGTTACCAGGCCGCTTGGCACAAAGGGAATTAACCTTAAAGCAACAACAAGGTAAAAAGCTTCTTTACCTTCTGCATTTATTAATCTTTGCAGTTTAGGATATTTATCAAGCCTTTTTTCAGCAGTTCTTTTAAATCCCTTCCGGTATAATAAAAATGCAATACCAGCGCCAATGGCTTCGCCCAGGAATGAAATGAACATCCCGTTCCAGAAACCAAAGAACAAAATATTGGCAGCAGTTATAAAAACACTGGGTACAACACCCAGCACTGCAATAATGATACTGATGCAAATGCTGAGAAGAATGGCAAGGTTTTGATATTCTCTAAAAAGCCCGAGCAGGTTGTCAACCATTATTCAATTGATTTATTCAAACAAGCCTAATTGCATGGGTTTGAGATTTTTTGTAACCGGTATTTCACTGCTGTATAAACCGGGAGCAATAGAAAAGACCTCGGTAGCCTGGTACCTGGAAGCAACTGTTATTTTAGTATTGTTTGCATGTTGCAGAAATAACTCACCCGCAATTTCAGGGGAATTATTCTCTTTTGATAAATGCGAAAGCAACAGATGTGAAAGGCTGGGGGAGCGGTGGTTAATAAAAAGATCAAGAGCTTCTTTATTGGATAAATGTCCGTGGCCTCCCCGTATGCGATTTTTTAAATGAATAGGATATCTGCCGTTCTCCAACATCGCTTCATCATAATTGGCTTCTAAAAAAACTGCATGGCATTGTTTAAAATAATAGATCAATTCTTCACATACCTTTCCTATATCGGTGAAAACGCCTACCGTTAGTCCCTTGCTGCTGATCACAAAACTGTGAGGGTCGCTGGCATCGTGATATTTTACAAAAGGCATAATATCCAGGTCGCCAATAGTTATCGTTTCTTTAGCAGTAAAAGGTCTGCTCAGGTGGCTGATAAGTATGGGGCCATTTTTAGCAGTTTTAGCAGTAATATAAACCGGTAAGCTGTATTTATTGGCCAGGGTAGAAACTCCTTTAATATGATCTCCATGTTCATGCGAAACAAATATGGCCTTTACCGTCTTCATGTTCAGGCCCAGGTTCTTCATCCTTTTTTCTGTTTCCCGGCAGCTGAGACCCACATCAATTAAAACCGCATCTGTACTGGTTCCTATATAATAACAATTACCGTTGCTGCCCGAGTTTAACGAAGTAAAATATAATGCCATGATTACTGCAAAGAAAAACAATTATTCCTTTATGGCAATCCGGTTCATTTTACGTAAAAGAAAACGCCACTATTTTGTAAACAAAATGTGGCGCTCCTTAGTCAAAAAACCATTCACATAGGGACTATTTTTTTATCCATTTCTTCTTCCTCCAGATCTGCCTCCACGCTGGTTATTATCATTTGAACTTTGCTGTTGCTGCATATTTCTGCCGCCGCCATTTTCACTCCTACGTTCCATTCTACGCTGATCCATCTGCGGTGCTGACCGCTGCTGCTGAGGAAAAGACCTCTCCATCTGTGGCCTTTGTTGTGGCGCGGGCCTTTCATAACGTTGCTGTTGCTGAGGAGCAGGTCTCTCCATTTGTGGCCTTTGCTGTTGTGGTGCCGGCCTTTCGTATCGCTGTTGTTGCTGTTGCGGATAATTATTTTGCTGACCATTGCCACGGTTCATCCTGTTCTCATTTTGCCTTCTGCCCGGGTTATTGTTTTGATTTGTTTGAGGGGCAGTGTTAGCATCTCTTGAAGGCCTCCTGTTTTCAATAACCGGTGGGATTGTGTTATTATTTCCGCCGGGATTCATGCCTCTTCTGCGTGAATAATTTCCGTTTTCACCTGTATTATTTTGAGTGTTTGCATCAGCTTGCCTTCTGCCCGGATTATTGTTCCTGTTTTGTTCCCACCTGTTGTTACGTGTACCACCCGAAGCAGGTGCATTATTTATATCATTTCTGCGGCGGTTATTTCCGTAACCATTGTTATTAGCCTGATCTGAACCATTATTATTCCTTCTGTTATTACGGCTGTAATCATTGTTATTTCTGCCATTACTGCCCCTGTTACGGTTCCAGTTGTTATAATCAATCCTTCTTTCCTGTATGCGGTTGCTGGTATAGCGTTGTGCATCTGCTCTCTCAGGCCCCCTGTGATACCTGCCGATTCTGCCACTACCGCCATAGTAATTGTTTATGACAACTGCACGGCGAAAATTGTTGTTGTTATAATGCGGAACACGGTAGCGTGTTAAATTTGGTTCGCAGATATAGCGGCGTGGTATAAAGTTCCACCGGTCATACGGAACAGAACCAAATGAAACATTGATGCTTAACCCGTAACCAAGCGGTGCCCAGCCATAATAATCATCGTAGCTGCTCCAGCTAACCCATGCCGATGCCCATTCGTAACCGGGTATCCACATCCAGCCGTAATAGGGATCATTTTCCCATCGGCCGTAGTGAAATGGCGCCCAACCCCAATCATAGTCTGATTCCCAGGTCCAGCCATAATTGGTGTAATCCCAATGCCCGTTTGTGTAATAAGGTTTAAAATCCGGTTCATTACATATCCATACCTGCCCATAGGTGGGATTATTCATCCACGTTCCATAAGGACTCAGTTCTTCCTGGAAGGTGTTGAAGTCAACAGATACCGATACATCCTGTGCTTTTGTTTCTGCAAAAGGGGCAAAACCGGCAATTGCCAGTAGTAAGAAAAAAGTAAATTTAAAAGTTTTCATGATTTCACATTTGATTGAGTATTTTATTGCAAATAGAATGCTATTGATTGCTTATTTCAGAAATTTGGTGTTAATAAGTACCAATATCATGTAGTCTTATAATTTCCTTGTGATTGTATTAACCACCCGTAAACATTTGTTACAGCTTTTAACAGATCAATTATATAAACGGTCTGTCTTTGTTCAGATCAAATCGTACTTTACTGCTTCAAATAAATGTTATGGTTATGAAAAAAATTATAATTCTTGCTTTAGTAAATTTTGCTGTACTGAATGCTACGGCACAGGATGCAAAAGAGAAAGTGGAACGTGCTTGCCTGGATTATATTGAAGGGTTTTATGAAGGGGATACCAGTAAACTCATCAGGTGCCTTAATCCTTCTTTATACAAATTTGGTTACTGGCAGGACAAGAACACCGGTAAATATGCCCCGGATGGGAACATGACCTGGAGGCAGGCTCTTGATTATGCAAAGCGTGTTTATGAGAAAAAGAATTTTGCAAAAGCAACTGCTCCCAAAAAAGTAGAAGTGCTGGATATTATGAATACCATAGCTGCTGCAAAAGTTACAGCCTGGTGGGGCGTTGATTATGTTTTGCTGGCCAAACAAAACGACAAATGGATGATCGACCAGGTGATTTGGGAAGGTCCTTTAAAGAATTAAGCGCTTATCCTGAAATTGATACAATTCTGTTAGTTTTACTTTATGATCACAACTGAGCAGGTAATTGAACATACAAAAAAATGGATCACCGATGTAGTAATAGGTTGTAATTTTTGTCCATTTGCAGCACAGGTAATAAAGCGTAATACCGTTTTTTATAAGGTTGAACCCTCAACTGAAACAGCAAGCTGCCTGGAATCGCTCCTTCAGGAAGTAACACGGCTCGATGAGGACGATACTATTGAAACTTCTTTCCTGGTTTTTCCAAACAGCTTTAAAACATTTCACAGTTACCTTGACCTGGTCTCGGTTGCTGAAAAGTTGCTGAAACAAAAAGGATACAACGGCATTTACCAATTGGCCAGTTTTCATCCCCAATACAGGTTTGCTGATGCGCCCGAGAATGATGCTGCTAATTATACCAACCGGTCAGTTTACCCCATGCTGCATTTATTGCGTGAAAGCAGTATTGACACAGCATTGGAACATTATGATAACCCCGAATCCATTCCGGGTAAGAACATAGATTTTGCAAGAAAAAAAGGAAATGTTTATATGAAAATGCTGAGAGATTCCTGTATCAGTACCTGATTACGGTTTGAATTTTATAGTATTCATGATCTGTTTGGCTGTTGCGGCATAAGCATCTCCATCTTTTAATGCTGTATAAGTTAGCAGATAAAGCCTGGTCTTATAAAAACAAAGCCTTTGCGTAATTCTCACTGATATTACATCACCTGATTTTGTATTTCCGGTATAAGTAATCTCAAAGGCATCAATACCGTTCCATTTAAATGAGGTTCTCGACTCTTCATTAAATTCATTAAACGACCCCTTCACCTTATCAACTATATCCTGGATCACATCTTTTATTTTTAATTCTGCTCCATATTGTGGGTTAGTTGTAACGCTGATATTGATATTCTGCCGAAAATCGTCGCTTTCATTTTCAGCCGGAGAAGTAAAGAAGACCCTCTTGCCTTCCTTTATTTTATTGATCCAGATGCCCGGATATTTTGCAGTGAACAATATATCAGACTGGTCAAAAGTTTTCCAATCCTGTGCAAATGACACAGCAGGAAAAAGTAAAAACAAGCAAATAAATAAACGTGTCATGGCTATTGATTTAGGCTAAGTTATTAAAAAGAGGCCATCTCTCAATATTATATCAACTACAATAAAAACGGAGATATAGTGTTTACATAGATGTAAATACTATTTTTGTAACTCAAATCATTATTTTATGAGATCATTGATCATTTTATTATGCTGTTCTTTTTTTGCAATAACAGCTTCTGCTCAAACAACTACTGTCAAAACTTCTGTTCCGGATGCAAATAAGGCCGTACAGGTTGTAGAAGTGTCCTGTGGCAAATGTAAACTGGGCCTGGCGGGTAAAAGCTGCGATATGGCTGTGCGTATTGATGGCAAAGCATATTATGCTGATGGCGCCGATATGGACAGTTTTGGAGATGCCCATGCACATGATGGTATGTGTAATGCTATCCGTAAAGCTGAAGTACAGGGCCAACTGGTTGATGGCCGTTTTAAAATATCTTATATCAAATTATTACCTCCGGTAAAAAAAGCGGATGATTGATCTATTCAGATCCTTTCGTTAGAAAGATGGAACGTGCAGGATAAGGAATAATAATACCTTCCTTTTTATATCTTTCATGCAATTTTTTAAGGAAGGCACTTCTTACCTGGAACTGGGCGGAGTAATTATTTACCCGTAAAAATGCTTTTAGCCTGATGCTGCTTTCTGCAAATGCAATGAAACTGATCTCGGGTTCAAATTCCTTTACGCCATCTTCCGATCCCTGTAAAGTTTCTTTTATTACTTCCTTCGTGATCTTTTCGATCTTTGTAAGGTCACTGTCGTAACTCACGCCAACTTCAACTGCAAAAGTTATTTCATGCTGTGGCAGATAATAATTACTCACCGTCATATCGGCCAGTTTTGAATTAGGCACAATAATGATATGGTCTGAAGCTGCCCTGATGGTAGTACTGCGCCATGTTATGTCTTCTATAAAACCATCTTCTCCTGTAGCCAGTTTTACAAAATCACCCTTGTTGAAATTGCCCGATGAAATTATCTGCAACCCGGCAAATAAATTAGATAACGTAGGCTGCAATGCCAATGCCACGGCCAATCCGCCTACCCCTAACGCTGTAAGCACCGGTGTAATTGAAATACCTTGTGACTGCAGGATAATAAGCAGGCCAAGACAATAAATAATGATAATTACGATATTGCTAATGATGGAGGACGAAGGTATAATAGCATCGGTGCCTGCAGCCTTAATTTTTATCATACCCGACACAACCCGGGCAATGATCATAGTTGCAGAAAAAATATAGAAAATCATCAGGCCATTCTCCAGCCAGAAATAAAAGCGGCTTTCCAGTTCCAATTGCTTTAATCCCAAATACAGCCCCAATGCCAGGAACCAGGGTATTACCCATTTACGAATGGTATCAATAATCAGATCATCAGATTTTATGGATGTTTTTGCCGCCAGTTTTGCGATCAAAGGCATAACCACTTTATGCAGCAACAAGCCAATTAAAAAACCCGAAACTATATATATTGATAATTGCAGAATATCAGTTTGGCTCATGGAACCTGGTTTTAATGATAGCAGCAAATTTACTTGTTATCAGATATATAGCAAGTTAAAAATGACCGCTGTTACAGATCAGCTGTTGCGAGGATATTTGCGGATCTTTTTTGTGCATCTGTTTTGAGTGGTAGTTCCACCAACAGCTCACAACCATTACCTGGTGATGATTTGAGTTTACATTTACCGGAGAACATTTCTGCACGCCTTTTAATATTTTCCAGCCCTATACCATCCTTAAATGAAGCAGGATCAAATCCCTTTCCATTATCCGAAACATTCAGTTTTATTAATTTTTTAGTGAGCCGTACATTGATCTTTACTTTACCGGCTTCGGCATGCTTTAAAATGTTTGTCAGTTGTTCCTGTACGATCCTGTATAAGTTGGTCTGCATTTCACTATCCACCATATCATTTTCAAATGGATCAACGTGCAGGCTGATCTCAAACAGTTTGGCTTTCTGTATCGGCTCAATAAGCATTTCAATAATTCTTTTAAGCGATACTTCTTCTTTGGTATAAGGTGTTAAACGGTGTGAAAGGTTCCTCAGTTCATTAATCGCCTCATTAATATAATCAACACTGTTTTTCAGCATCTGCACTTCTTCATTGCCAACGTTGCCCGACTTTATAGCCACACCCAGGTAAAGCAAGGTAGCGCCCAGCAACTGGTTAACATTGTCGTGCAGTTCCATACCCAGTTCTCTTCGCTCTTTTTCCTGTGCCTCTGTAATGGCAATCGCAATATATCTTTCGTGTTCTTTTTCTTTTGTAATATCCTGCATAGCCCCGATCATTCGAACAGGGGTGTCATTTGCATCGTAAACAATAAAGGCCCTGTCTGAAATATGTTTATAGGAATGATCAGCACACCTGTAACGATATTCAAACTGTATGGTCTGTGACCGGTTTGCAAAGGCTTCTTCTAAAACAGTATTGGTACTTTCATAATCATCAGGATGAATATTCTTTTTCCACCAGCTGGCCCCATTCTCTATTTCTGCTTTTGTGTATCCGAACATCTGGTTAATGCTGTCATTGTAAAGTATTGAATCATTAACAATATCCCAATCCCAGATGGTATCACTGGTAGCCCTGGAGAGTATCTCATATCTTTCATTGGCCTTCTTTATCTTCTCTTCACTTCTTTTGCGATGTGTAATATCGCTAAATACCCATACGGCACCCAATACATTTCCATCCAGGTCCAGTAAGGGCGATCCGTTACTGCTGATCATCCTGTGCCGTGCATTTTTAGAACGCAAAATGATATTATTTTCCAATTCACCCGGCTTCCCTTTTTGTGTGATCCTGCTTACAATATTTTCCAATGGCAGACCTGTTTCTTCGTTAATTACATCATAAACAGATTGTAAGGTTTTATTTTTTGCTTCTGCATTGCTCCAGCCGGTTAAATCCTCAGCAGCAGGATTCATGTAAATGATCTTTCCGTCGTTGCCGGTGGTGATCAATCCTTCACCCATACTTGTAAGCGTTATTCCCAGGTGTTCCTTTTGCAACATCAGCTCTTTGCTGATACGTTCCGCTCTTTTGATCTGTTTCGATAATAAATAAACTACCACAGCTATAAATAATAAAGAGGTAATGATGACCCAGTATGCCAGGTTGTAATATTTATTGTTTTCGTGGTTGAATATTCTTTTTGATTGCCCTAATGAGTGAAGCATTGAAGTGTTCGCAGCATAATGAACTGCTAAAATAGAGTCAGTGAGCAGTAAACCTTTTGTTGTTGCAATTAATGATATGGCCGTATCAAAATGATTCTTTTCGCAGAGTTTTTTTACCTGCAGCATATAATCGACCTTCTCCTTAACCAGTTTGTCAAGTTTTGAGAACAGCATGGTATCAATGGAGGAGTGGTTAATATCCTGGAACCTTTGAAGTTGCCGGTAATTGCTACGGATAGAATCTATAAAAGAAGGGAAACCTGCTATGAACCTGGGATCTCCTGAACCTGCAAAACCTCTTACAGCAGATTCGGCTGTTTGGATATTGAGAAACAGGGCCTCAAATTTATCCTGTTCAGCAGCCATCTCATTTTGCTTATGATAGTCCGCTATCAACCATTTATTTTGTGTGGCAAACCAATAAACTGCAGAACATAACATTATTAATGAGATCAAAAGGGCAGAGAGAAGTATTCTTTTTTTGGTAAGCAAGCTGATCAAAGTTTAAAGGTTTGGGCATTTATAAAGGGTAATTTCATATGTAATGATACTACCCTTACATGACACAACGCAAGAATGATACCATTATTTTGAGAAATCTATAATTTTTTATGATTAGATATTAGCGTTATATCCAATCTTTTTATTTTATTTTCTGATTATCAATAAGAATAGACAATATGATAATAAATATATTTGGCGTATAAATTAAAAAATGTAACAGGATAAAAGATTATTTTACATACCTAAAAATAACAAACCATGTTTTATCAAAAGCTAACTTCTTTCCTGCTTATTTTTTGTTTTCTCATAAGTAAAACATTCAGCCAGAATATACCCACACCAAAAGAACATTTTGGGTTTAATATTGGTGATAATTACCAGTTAACCACATTCACGCAAACCGAAACATATTTTAAAAAACTGGCGCAGGCATCAGACCGGGCTAAGTACACCGTTATTGGTAAAACAGAAGAAGGCAGGGATCAGTTCATGCTGATCGTAACATCTCCCGAGAACCATAAAAGGCTGGAGGAATATAAACAGATCTCTCAAAAGATGGGGAATGCTGATATCACTATGGAACAGGCAACAGCTTTTGCAAAAACCGGTAAGGCAGTTGTTTGGATAGATGGAGGTTTACATGCCAATGAAACCGTGGGTATTCACCAACTTATTGAAACAGCTTATCAATTGCTGAGCAGAACCGATGATGAAACCATTCGGATATTAAATGATGTGATCATTTTAATGACACATGCCAATCCTGATGGGCAGGAACTGGTAAGTAACTGGTACATGCGGGAACCAAAGCCAGAAAAAAGAAGCCTGTCTTATATACCCAGGCTCTATGAAAAATATGCAGGTCATGATAACAACCGTGATTTTTATATGCTTAACCTGAAAGAATCGCAGAATATAGGTCGACAGTTATTTATTGAATGGATACCGCAGATCATGTACAACCATCACCAGGCCGGCCCGGCGGGCTCTATTGTTGCAGGTGCACCATACAGGGATCCTTTCAACTATGTTTTTGATCCGTTGATCATCACGGGACTGGATGCAATAGGAGCGGCCATGCAAAACCGTTTAAATGCCGAAGGCAAGCCGGGATATACCAGTAAAGCCGGTTCGGTTTTTTCTACCTGGTATAATGGCGGGTTACGTACCACTACTTATTTTCACAACATGGTTGGCCTGCTTACAGAAATTGTAGGAAGCCCCAATCCTTCAAATATTCCACTGGTTACAGCACGCCTGATACCCAATGCGGCTACGCCCAACCCGGTAGTGCCACAGCGTTGGCTGTACAGGCAAAGCATTGATTATTCTGTTTCATTGAACTATGCTGTTTTAAATTATGCATCCCGTAACAGGGATGAACTGCTGATGAATACTTACCGCATGGGAAGAAATGCCATTGATAAAGGTGGTACCGATACCTGGTCGCTGTCGCCGTCTAAAATTGCGGCCATGGATAAACTTTACCAGGATTCTTTAAAAAGAAGGCCCGCTACCGAGACAACCCGTGCCAATACAGGTACAACTCCTGTTAAATATTACGACAGCGTAATGAAGAATATTGCTTTTAAAGATCCACGTGGTTATATCATTCCTGCCGATCAACCCGACTTTAGCACTGCTGTTGAATTTTTAAATGCATTGATAAAGACCGGTGTTGTTGTACAAAAAGCAACAACAAGTTTTACGGTTGCCGGGAATACATATCCAGCCAATTCATACATCGTAAAAACAAACCAGGCTTTCAGGCCGCATGTACTGGATATGTTTGAGCCGCAGGATCACCCAAATGATTTTCAATATCCCGGCGGCCCGCCCGTTCCCCCGTATGATGCTGCAGGCTGGACTTTGGCCTACCAGATGGGTGTTCGGTTCGATCGCATTATGGATGGATTTGAAGGACCTTTTGAGAAAAATCCGCTTGGGCAATTATTAAAACTTCCTGGCACAGTTGTAAAGAATTCATCGGCCGGATATGTGTTGGATGCAAGGGCCAATCAATCTTTTAAAGCTGTAAACAATTTAATGAATGGTGGAGTTGATGTGTACAGGATCAGCAATGCAAATTCTGAGTCAGCATACAGCAATGGTTCTTTTTACATTCCTTCCAATTCAAAATCAAAAGCTATTATTGATAAAATAGCTGCTGAGAATAATGTACAGTTTATTGGTGTGAGTCAAAAGCCAACTGCCCTTACTAAAATTCAAAAAGCAAGGATAGCTTTGTGGGATACTTACGGAGGCTCTATGCCATCGGGTTGGGTACGGCTGATACTGGAAAAATTTGATTACGCTTTCGATGTTATCTATCCAAAAGATATTGATACAGGTAACCTCAGATCAAAATACGATGTGATCGTTTTTGTTGATGGCGCCATACCTGCATTAATTAGTACTGAGAGGGGTGGAGGATTTAACAATCCATCACCTGATAGTATTCCTGCTGAATTCAGGAACAGACTTGGTCGTATTACTGCGGCTAAATCAATTCCGCAATTAAAAATATTTATGGAAGCAGGGGGTAAAATTGTTACCATTGGAAGCAGCACCCAGCTGGCATATCATTTAAAATTACCTGTTAGCAATGCCATCGTAGAAATCGTAAATGGCGAGGAGAAAGTATTGGGCCGTGATAAGTATTATACCCCCGGAAGCATTTTACAAATGATAGTTGATAACGATCAAACAGCTACTTCAGGATCAAACAAGCTAACAGATATCTATTTTGACAACAGCCCGGTTTTTAAATTAAAGCCCGATGCTGTAAGCAGCGGTATTATTAAACCATTGGCCTGGTTTGGCAGTGATAAAATATTACGCAGTGGCTGGAGCTGGGGAGAAACTTATTTAAAGAATGGCATTACTGCTTTTGAAGCTGTTGTGGGCAAAGGAAAACTGTATGTATTTACGCCGGAGATAACTTTTAGGGCACAATCCTGGGGAACATTTAAGTTGTTGTTTAACCAGTTGTATGTGTACTAATATTGTTAAAGCATTAATGGAATAAGGCAAAAAAATCAAGAGGGTACTCAAGATTCATATTTGAAATAGAATGGACTTTAAAAGACTAATTATAGGCTTTATACATTACTCAAAAACCCAAAAAAGGGTTGTAATAAGTGGAGGATTTCTAGAGGATACAAGTTTTGAAGCAAGTAAAAAATCAAACGGATATTTTATTGATTTCTTTAAAAATAAGTCATTAAAAATAACAGGGAAAACTTACCAGGTTCATACACCTATTATTAATGTCGAGGTGTCTTCCAGCATAGCTGATTTTAAAAATGTGCATTTCTTAACCGATTTAAAGGAAGTTGGAAAAATAAGCCTTAATGATATTATACAAGTAATAGATTAGTTGAGCTGCATGCTGCGGCTTATCGCCGTTGGCGGCGAATGTTGGTGTAGCAGCGGAATTACGTTTTTTTACTATACCAACAGCAGCGAAAAACAGGAAGTTTTTTGGCTGCTTCATGTTGTGAACATTATACATGTGAACAAATAAAATGTTCACATGTATAATGTTCACATAGAAAATTACAGGATACTGCCGGCATTAATTCAAAAGTTTACAGCCTGCAGGCTATCACTGGCCCATCTGAAAAAGCCGTCCTTATGTGTCAGGATAACCCTGTTGAACTGGTTGCAATGATAGTGATCACGCCTTCGGCAAATATACCCCGGGCGCAAACTCTGCTATATTAAGGATGGATTGTCAATAACACGCAATTTATAAGCTATATCACACATTAGCTTCACCTTGTTTGTATCAGGTTTTTCTTTATCAAGTAACTAGTAAAGGCTGTCTGCAGCATTTTTTTGTGCCAACAGGCCAGAAGGTAAAAACAAGAAAATAAGTGCAATTAATTTCCGGCACATATGCTGGTTAGAGATTTGGCTAAAGTTATAGATAAATGCTTTAATAATATATAGTTACAATAAAGTTTATGACGTTCTGTGTGCATGTAAAAGCATAATATTTGTTAACATTGGAGATACAACATAATAATTGGAGCTGCCCCACGTTTAATTTCCTGTAAGCAAACAATCCCCATAAATCTTTACCTGATCCGTATTGTAACATCAAATTATAATTTAATAATACTATGAAAGCTAATCCCCAATTTTATAGCCGCCTGGTACTTATTGTAGCAGGCTGTTTTTTGTTTTCAAATAACAGCTTTGCCCAGAAGAACGGCGTTCTACCATTAACCGGTATGAAATTCTTCAATGAAGGAATTGCAGCAAACTCAATAGATATTAAGATCGACGGGGCCCAATTGCTAAGCAACAGGCTGCCCTTGAATAAGGAAATAGAGATCAGCCTTCAACAACCAAATGGTTTTACCAAAGATAATTCCCAAACTATGTTTGCAGGGGCTGAAGTGATCATACTATCACCCAGGGGCGAAGTTTTATTAAATAATCCTAACACATTTTTAACTAGTTATTCAAAAGGCTTTCATGTAAAAGACCTGAACGCACTCAGTATAAAATTTGGTATTGGTACCGACCTGATGAAAGGGAATTTGGGAGGCGTTATAAAAGTTCGGTTGTATGACCTGAAAGGAAAGAACCAGTTAAGGCTTGAAATTCCTGTGAGTTTTGCCAGGCCGGGAGAGTTGTTACAGGTTTCAAAAACCGCAAAAACCATAAAAGCCAATACAGGCGTTAATGGCATCATAAATGGCCTACAGGCAAAAGATATGCAGGTGAATGTAGATACTACCATAAAAGTAGCGCCCAAGATGGCATACACCAGTATGGACATTTCAAATATTGAAGGCTCCAGTTTATCTGAGATATTTTCAGGTAAAGAAACATTTTGGGTGTACGACAGTGACCTGAATGAAGTGAAAATAACTGATATCCTTTTAAAAAAGGTAAAAGGTGCCATGGAGAATAATACTGTGAATTGCACTTTAAAAATTCCGTACCGGTTAAAAACAAACAACAACAAACTTTACACAGTACGTTACCGGTGGGAGAGTCCTGATAAGCGCCAGGTTATAGATGTGGTGGTTAAAAACTAAATAGTCGTCATCAGGTTATTTATCCTTGAGTAATTAAAGAATTGGAGCTACAATTCGCTACAATAGGTGACTCAATGACCAATGACGTTCTTATTTACATTTATTTATAAAGTCGATTATTTCCAATATTGAAATGCGTTTTGCATCCTGGTAGTCATGATACTGTTCAGCAACCAGGTCAACAGAACAATCGCAGTATTTGCGTGCTTTTTCAATCCCGATCAGCGCCGAGGCTTTGTCTTCACAATTAGATACAAATTCTTTTATTTCCCTTTTCAACCAGTACTTTGCTGCAATGCGGCCAACAGTTTTACAGGACACAATGGCTATAACTGTAACTAAAATTACAGGCAACAAAATTTTGTATCGTTTCATATCTTGAAGATTTAAGTACAATATATAAACTTTAATGGATAACGATCTGTGCAAAATAAATTTCCTGAATCTTCAGGATGAATAAAATAAAAAAAACTTTTCACAGTTACTATTTCTTTTAAGATCACAGTTCATTTTTTACATGAGCAGGTAATACTACTTCGTAAAAAAGCTATGCCAGCCAACTTATCAACAATATCATGGTATTGGTATATTTTTTGCAAAATTAAAAAGCAAATTCGTTACTATGAGAACCATCACTTACCTGGCCGTTAGTTGCCTTGCACTTTTATTTGTAGCCTTAGTTCTTGTTGTTGTACTCTTTATTAAGCAGTAGATACAAGCGCTGTTCTTCTTTGAAACCATGGTCATTTACCGGCACACAAATGTTGCCGGTAGTTACATGCAAATAAAAAATGATCCGGGTTTATAATAATTCTGCAGGTTTATCGTTTTATGTAATATAAAACCCTCAAACCTAATGAAAACTATTACACCAGTTATAGCTATATTGCTATGCGGCACCATTTTTCTCTATTCATGTGCAGCCAGTAAAAATTCCATCACCCTACAAAATGCTGAAGTCAAAAATGCAACAGAAGGGCCCGTCAGCTGTTTTGTTAAGCTAAATGATGGCACGATAAAGCAGTTTAATACTTTAAAACTGGTTACCGGTGTCTTAACTACACCACATCTTTTAGGTGACGATAAGGTGGTGATCAATTCCAAAGACATTATTGCATACCAGAATAATAAGCACTATGCCGTTTCATCAAAAATTTTAACCAGCACCAAATCGGCTAATGTATCGGTAGAAACTTTACCAGGCTTTGCCGTTAAGGTACTATCCGGAAAACTGAATGTATATACCCGTAAATATTATAACGGGAATAATGCCGCTGATGAATATTTTCTGCAAAGCGGCAATGATGGATATATCATTGCTTATTCAAAAACAGTGATGAAAAGCATGTTAAAGGAAGATGCAAAGGCTTTGGAATATTTCAACAGCAAAACTAAAGTAAGTTCCAGGTCAAAAAAGATACTTACGGCTGTTGAGATCTATAATAACGGGCAGATGATGACTAAAAATTAAAGACCAGTTCTTATAAATGAAAAACGAGAATTTGATCGCTGATCAAATTCCCGTTTTTTTATACTATTTATTAATTAAGGGAAACATCAAACCCGGCAGCTTTGAAATCAACATCACTGTAATCTTTCACTTCATTATACAATGTATCCCGTTCGATCGGTTTGCGGTTCACCTGTTTGATCAGTGTTACCAGTTCTTCTGTACTCATGGCAGGTATTTGTTCTTCGCTACCGGCCATGCTGTATATTTTGGTGGAGTCATCGATCGTGCCGTCAATATCATTAACACCAAAAGATAAGCTCAGCTGGGCATTCTGACGGCCAAGCATAGGCCAGTAAGCTTTCAGGTGCGGAAAATTATCCAGGTAGATCCTGGCGATCGCATACAACCTCATATCTTCTGTGGTAACAGATTCAGGCACATGGCTCATGGCATTATCCCTGTTACGGAATTTAAGAGGGATGAAGGTATTAAAGCCGCCGGTTTTATCCTGCAGGTCTCTTAAACGCCGCATATGATCTATACGGTGCTCATATTTTTCAATATGACCGTATAACATAGTAGCATTGCTGTGCATGCCTAATTTATGTGCTGTTTCATGAATTGCCAGCCAGCCATCACCATCCACTTTATCCTCACAGATCTGCTTGCGTATTTCAGGGTGAAAAATTTCGGCTCCGCCACCCGGTAAACTATCCAGGCCGGCTTCGTGCAATTGTTTCATTCCTTCTTCAACTGTAAGTTTTGCCTTGCGGAACATATAATCCAGTTCAACAGCAGTAAAAGCTTTAACGTGCAGATCGGGCCGGTGTGCTTTTATCTTTTGCATCAGCTCAATAAAATAAGCCATATTCATTTTGGGATGAACGCCACCTACAATGTGTACTTCAGTGATCGGCTTGCCATCATAGGTTTTTACAATATCCAGCATCTGGTCAATGCTCAGTTCCCAGCCTTCTTCCTTATGTGCATACAGGCGTGAATAGGAACAGAATTCGCAACTGAAGACACAAACATTGGTTGGTTCAATATGAAAATTTCGATTGAAATAGGTTCTGTCTCCATGTAATCTTTCTCTAATAAAATTTGCCAAAGCACCCACAAAAGCAAGACTGCCTTTTTCAAAAAGCAGTAAACAATCTTCATCGCTGATCCTCTCTTTGTTTTTTACTTTTTGGGCTATTGAACTTAGCCCTTTATCTGCTGTGGAATCAATTAAGATATCAATAGAGTCTGTCATCGCAAAATTTTTACAAATTTACGGTGATAATAGATGTTGTAACGCTAAATTTTTGTTGAATAGCATTTAAAAACCGGCCCGGGTTTGTGTTATTTCTTCATTAAATGTATATCTTCCAAGTCTAAAACTAAACTAAGCTATATGAATCTTAAGTTTCGCTTAACGATAGTAAATTTTCTGCAGTTTTTTATTTGGGGGTCATATTTAACTTCCTTAGGGGGGTATATGTTTGTATCTCTTCATTTTGAAGGCGAACAAATCGGTAAAATATTTTTAACCCTTGGTATAGCTTCTATTTTTATGCCTGCTTTGTTAGGTATAGTAGCAGATCGATGGGTTAATTCAGAACGCTTGCTTGGACTTTGTCATATCATCGGGGCAGGACTTTTGTATTATACATCTACTGTTACGGATCCTGATACCATGTTTTGGGCAATGTTAGGAGTCTGCATGGCTTATATGCCCACAATATCGCTTAACAATACCGTTTCATATCATATTCTACAGAATAATGGGATGAATCCCCAAACAGCGTTTCCTCCAATAAGGGTTTGGGGCACCATTGGTTTCATCTGTGCTATGTGGTTTGTTGACATCATGCATTGGACATTAAGTCCCACACAACTCATTTTTGCAGCCATCAATGCACTTATTGCTGGCGTGTATTGTTTCACCTTACCACAATGTCGTCCTGTAAAAGGTGGTGCAAAAAAAACGCTTGCTTCATCACTTGGGCTTGATGCATTTGTATTATTCAAAAACCGGAAAATGGCAACATTCCTGTTATTCTCAATGTTTTTAGGAGCCGCTCTGCAGATTACAAATCAATGGGGTGTAAGTTTTTTGGATCATTTTAAAAGCAACTCACTTTACCAGAATAGTTTTGGTGTGAAGTATCCAAACATCCTTGTTTCAATTTCACAGATATCGGAAACACTGTTTATCATAACCATACCGTTTTTCCTGAAGCGATTTGGAATAAAAAAAGTGATGATGATGAGCATGTTTGCGTGGTTTTTCAGATTTGGGCTTTTTGGAATTGGCAACCCGGGTACTGGCCTTATTTTCCTGGTGTTATCGATGATTGTTTATGGAATGGCCTTTGACTTTTTTAATATTTCAGGCTCATTGTTCATTGAAAAGGAAGCCCCACATTCAATACGTGGCAGTGCACAGGGTTTGTTTATGATGGTAACAAATGGTATTGGTGCTATGATCGGAAGTTATGGTAGCGGATGGCTTGTACAAAAATATACCACTGGAGGTGTTACTGACTGGGCGACCATTTGGTACATTTTTGCTGGATATGCGCTTGCTATTGCATTGATATTCCCTTTTGTATTTAGATACAAACACGATCCAAATGCCATAAGAAATACACATCCCGAACCTTTAGTAAATGAATAAAATAATTGCAACATTAATTTCTCAACTCAACTATTGTTGCATAAAAAATCCCTCCGAATGGAGGGTTTTTTTTATCTGCGGAATCATTTAAATAAAAATAATCAGCGATTATTTATGCTGCTCGATCTTTTTTACAAAATTTGCTTTAGGTTGTGCACCTACCAGTTTATCAACTACCTGGCCGCCTTTTACAAAAAGAATAGCCGGGATGCTGGTAATACCGTAGTTCATAGATATCTGCGGATTATTATCAACATTTACCTTGCCTACATTTACTTTGCCATCATAGTCTTTAGCCAGTTCTTCAATTACGGGGCCTATTGCACGGCAGGGGCCGCACCATTCTGCCCAAAAGTCAATAACTGATAATTTATCAGACTCTAATACATCCGTTTTAAAGTTCGCATCTGTGAATTCTAGTGCCATAATATTTATTTTTTAAAAGTTTTATTTGATAAGAGATGAAGGGCAAAGTTAGTTCCAATTACGTTAATATGCTGTTATGACATATCCACAGGGTGTGATGAAATAGTATTGGCATGTTTAAGGTCATTGTGGCTGAAAAGCAGGTAGAAAGGCTTGCAATTGAAAAAAATGGCAATTATCTTTATTGGCTAAAACAAACTACCATGTACCTGATAAGAGAAGTTTTTAAAGCAAGGCCCGGCAAGGCTAAAGACCTGGTAAAAATGTTCAAAGCCGCAGCCCCCCATTTTGCAAAGACCCAGGAAATACATAACATGAAAGTGCTAACCGATGTAGTAGGGCCATACTGGACAGTTGTGGTAGAATCCGAAACTGAAAATATTGGCGGCTTTTTTACCAATTTAAGATCTGCCACCATGAGTGATGAGATAAAGGAGATCATGAAAGATTATATGTCCTGTATTGAAGGGGGCCGGCGGGAAATGTATATGATAGAATAAATCAGCCCGTTACCACATTCACTTCAATATCTTTATTCTCATTCAGGTAAAAAGCAAGGTCATCATTCATGGTCACGCTTTTCTCCAGGCTGTACATACCTATCTTAAACTTGTTACGGCTGTCGATGATATTGAACTTAATAGATGTTTTGCCGGGATTTGATCTGACATTGGAATCTATAAACTCTACCATTTCTTCGCTGATGAACTGGGGCTCTACATCAATAACAACCTGTTTTGTTAAGGTAGATTTTACTGTATCAAGCAGGTGCAGTTTATTGATATTAAAATCGAATTGCTGGCCATTGTAACGTTGGCGGAAAGCACCTTCGATCATCACGATCAATCCCTTTTCCAGGTAATTATTATATTTCACATAGTCTTCGCTCCAGAGCATGAATTCTGCCTTGCCGCTGTAATCCTCGATACCTAAAATAGCAAAGTTCTTACCGGCTTTGGTTAACCTGTGCTGCACATCAACCACAAGACCGGCCAGGCGGAAACTCTTTGCCGGGTTGGGATGCGTATTTACGGCTGCTTTAAACTCAACATAATCAGCCAGCGACGTAATATTATAATGCCGCATTTCAAACTTATAGTTATCCAGTGGGTGGCCGCTCATGAACATGCCGGTAACTTCCTTTTCATAATCCAGTTGTACAGCAAGCGGCCAGGGCTCACAAACCGACAACTTTGGTGGCGTGATTTCCGGCATTGCCATATCGCCAAATAATGTATTGGCCGAATTTGCATTCTGCGCCTGGAAAACACTTCCAAATTTTAATATCTTTTCCAATCCCTGCACATCCCCGGGCGCCTGGAAGAAATACTGGGCACGGCTAATATCTGTAAAGCAATCAAACGCACCGGAATAAACCAGGCTCTCCAACGATTTTCTATTTGCGCTGCGATGATTGACCCGCTTGGCAAGATCATAAATAGAACTGTAAGGACCGTGTTTGGTTCTTTCTTCAATTATATTCTGGATGGCATTTTCACCAACACCTTTTAATCCACTGAAACCAAAGCGGATCTCACCTTTTGCATTTACAGCAAAACCATTCTGAGATTCATTGATATCAGGCCCCAGCACTTTTAAGCCCATGCGCTTACATTCTTCCATAAAGAAAGTGATCTTATCGATACTGCCGGCATGATTCAGCACTGCTGCCATATATTCACTTGGATAATGGGCTTTTAAATAGGCTGTTTGATAAGCCACAAAAGCATAACAGGTAGAATGCGATTTGTTGAATGCATATTGGGCAAAAGCTTCCCAATCGGTCCATACTTTTTCTAAAATATCTTTAGCATGGCCTTTTGCTGTAGCGCCTTCCACAAACTGCACTTTCATTTTATCCAGTACAGCTTTTTGTTTTTTACCCATTGCTTTACGCAATACATCCGCATCGCCTTTACTGAAGCTGGCAAGCTTTTGCGAAAGCAGCATCACCTGTTCCTGGTAAACCGTGATACCATAGGTTTCTTTCAGGAATTCTTCCATATCGGCCAGATCATAAACTACCTGTTTCTTGCCGTGTTTACGGTCAATATAATCGGGTATATATGCCATGGGGCCGGGGCGATACAGGGCATTCATGGCGATCAGGTCATCAAATTTATCGGGCTTCAGTTCACGCAAATGCTTTTGCATACCGGGGCTTTCAAACTGGAAAGTTCCGTTTGTATCGCCCTGCTGGTAAAGCTTGTAGGTCTTTTCGTCATCCAGCGGTATGGCATCAATATCTATATCTACATCATGATTTTGCTTGATGAGCTGAAGGGCGGTTTTTAAAATGCTCAGGGTTTTTAAACCCAAAAAGTCCATCTTAATTACTCCGGCTTCTTCAATTGAATTGCCTTCAATTTGTGTAAGCCAGAGTTCTGATTCTTTGGAAGTGGCCACAGGCAACAGATCTGTAAGATCTCTTGGAGCAATGATGATGGCCGATGCATGAATACCGGTATTACGAACCGAGCCTTCCAGTATCTCTGCCTCATGCAATATTTTACTTTGCAGGTCATCTCCTTTGTATATCTCTCTAAGTTTTTTTACGTTCTCAACATCATCGGCCTGCAACTGTTCTTTTTCTTCAAGTGATTTTTCACCATCCTTCGCCTCTTTAATCGTAAACGGTGCATGCAATA
>Ga0193752_1000592_pt1 | contig 34009 bp, 22 predicted proteins | sample H1c1metaG_FD_144924 | JGI IMG/M metagenome (GOLD analysis project Ga0193752, IMG submission 144924) | Soil microbial communities from a riparian zone of the East river system, Colorado, United States - H1c1 | ecosystem: Environmental > Terrestrial > Soil > Riparian zone | place: USA: East River... | reverse complement strand
GGGCTGCACTGCCTCAGACGGCGCGACACGTTGGTGCGACTGGCCGTCAGCGGATGCCGCTGACGGCGGCACCGCACCCGGCACACGCCGCGACCCTCGCCACACCTTCGCTCCAGACGGCTGCGCGACCGGCGCTTGAGGATTGGGCGTCGCAGCCGCGACCTGCTCCTCCACGGCGCGCTCCAATCGAATTGTCTTCGGTGGCGGCGCGTCGCGGAACTTCACCGTTTCGACGGTCCACCCCGGAGCACTCACACGCAGCTCGTGCTCGACTCCGTCTCGCTTGAAGCGCCTGTCGAACAGCCCCGTCGCAACCGTGCTGCCATCGACGACGATCGTGGCGTGGGCTGGAGCAGCTTCGACCGAGACATCGAAGAACTCGTTCGAGTCACGGCTGCGCGTGCCTGCCGTCACGACCGGGGCATTGGGCCCCTGCCGCCAAAACCAAAACCCAAAGATCGAAGCGCCGAGCAACAGGCCCGTCGCCGCACCCGTCAAAAGCGACCGCGCCCGCCGCTTCCGATGCAGCGCGAGCGCCGCTTCGAACTCATTCATCGCGCGCGCATGCGCCATGATGCGCAACGGCGTAATCGTGCGCGACCGCGGCGGCGGCGGTGGTGGCGGCAATGCACGAGAAATCGTTGCGCGCGCAACTACGATCTCTCCGTGCCGCGACGGCGTAGTCATTCGCATGCTCGGCCGAGTCAACCGCGCGAGCGTTGCGGGAGTCGGCGACGGATGCCGCGCAGTCTGCGGCAAACGGGCACTCGTATCGACCACGATCGTCGAGGCGAGCTCCAAGCTCCAGTACTCGCGAGCTGCGTCACTCGCGAACGGAAGTAGCGCGATTGCGAGCTCGCGCATCGACTCGAACCGCTCTACGGGATCACTCGCCATCGCGCGCAAGATCACCGCTTCGAGCCCAGGTGGAATTTCGGAGTACTCCGACGGCGGACGAAACGAGTCGTACGCGACGGCGTGCAGCAACTCGATCGGATTCGACGAATCGCGCGGCAACCGACCCGTCACGCCTTCATACAAAATCACACCGAGCGAATACTGGTCCGTGCGCGCGTCCGTCGGGCCACCGCGCGCTTGCTCCGGAGCCATGTAGTGCGGCGTGCCAAACACGCTCGAGTTCAGCGTGATACGCCGCGCGGTCATCACGCGCGAAACCCCGAAGTCCAAAACCTTCGGGATCATCCGGCAGCCTTCGCGGTGCAGGAAGATGTTGTCCGGCTTGAGGTCGCGGTGGACGACACCCTTGTCGTGACCGAGCGCGACCGCAGACGCGACGGGCAACAACAGATCCACGATCTCTTCGATCGGGATTCGGCCCTGCCGGTCGTAGATGCGCCCGAGATCTTCACCGTCGAGCAACGCCATCACGAGGAATGGAAGCTCGTCGACCTCACCGACATCCGTGACGTCGACAACATTCGTATGGCGCAAGCGCGCGGCGTTGACGCCTTCTGTAATGAAGCGCTGTCGTGCAGTCGCGTTCTCGGCGAGATCGCGCCGCATCACCTTTAGCGCAACGCGTTTATCGAGCGCGATGTGCTCGGCCTCGTAAATCTCGGACATGCCGCCGATCGCGATCAAACGAATGACGCGATACTTCCCGAACTGCAGCCCGTCTTCGAGAATGCGCGCGAGACGGCGCGATGTGACCGACGATGTGCGATCGGTTTCGGTCGTAACTTCCGCGTCCGCCGCGGACTCACTCTCCGAACTCGATAACGTCATTGGAGATAGCTCGTTCCTCACACCACATCCCCCTGCAGCGAACCATAACAAAGCACAACGCACGGCGAAACGCCTGGATTGACGGGATGTGAAGTAGAACGCCGTTGTCGCTAAGTCGTTGCGAGCCGGAAACGGTCGACTGTCGACTCAACTAATCGCGCCAACAAGGCGCACACGCTCGTAGTCGTCGATCAAACAGTCGGTGCTTTCACTGTGCGCTTTACGTTCAGAACCAGGCTCGATACGCGCAGCCGACTATTCGAGAACCAATGCCTGCGTGAACGTAGGCTGACTTCCAACAGCCACGACTGACATTCGTGTCAGACCCCCAGCACTCGGATCGATCCGGAACACCAACACGTTCTGAGCGCCGGCCTGATTTGCCGAGAGTAGCCACTGGCCCGAGGGATCGACGCTGAAGTCGCGCGGCGTGGCGATCATGTCCTTAACAAAACTCACCGGGTGCGGCCGACTGTCCGCGTCCAGCGAAAACAGTCCGATGCTGTTCTCGGTTCGATTCGACGCGTAGAGCCACTTCCCGCTCGGGTGCACGACGATATGCCCGCTTGCGCCTTTCATCGTCTCGAAGCTGTTAATGGTCTGCGGGTCAGTCAGCTTGCCGGTCGCAGCGTCGTACTTGAACGAGGTGATCAGGCTCTCGAGCTCGGAGAGCACGTATGCGTGCGTTTGGTCCGGATCCAATGCGAGGTGCCGCGGGCCGCCCATCACCGGGACGGTCGCCGGATCGTTGTAAGTGAGCACACCGTTCGCGAACTTGTACTGGATGACGTAGTTGCTCCCGAGACACGGCACGAGCAGATGCTCACCACTGCGGTCGAACACCGCTTGGTGCGCGTTTTCGCAGCCGTTGTTCGGGCCTTTGTCCGGAGTTCCGGCTGCGCCAACCTGACCGTTGTCGGCGATCGGCAGGACCGTCACTTGCCCGCTGTTGTAATGGGCCACGACGACCCACTTGCCGCTCGGGTGCACTGCGAGGTGCGGCGCGCCGCTGCCGCCGGTGACTGAGCTGTTCAACTGCGTGAGCTTGCCGGTCTTCGCTTCGACCGAGAACGCCACGACCTTGCTATTCGCGCCATCGGCCTCGTTGACCGCGTACGCGAACTTGAGGCTGGGCGCGAACGCCAGATAGCTCGGTGAGGTTCCGCCGCTCACGCTGCTGCGTTTCGTCATTGCGCCAGTCTTCGTATCGAAACCGAAGACCGTGATGTCCGACCCGTATCCGCTCACGAAGACTGTTTCGGTTGCCGCAATCGACATCGTGCCTCCAGTGCCGCTGGTCCCGCCCGCGCCGCTCGAGCCGCCGCCGCCAACGGCTGCAGCGCCAGCAGCATTCCCCGCACTCGCACCGGTACCTGCTCCGGTGGCGCCGCGACCTGCCGCGGCAGAGCCGGAAGTCCCTGTGCCCGAAGTGCCCGCCGCAGTTCCGCCATTGCCGGCGTTGCCACCTGCGCCGACAGTTCCCGCAGTTTCGCCGCCAGTAGCGGCAGCGCCGCTCGGTGGAGAAGGGTTGTTCGAGCTCGAGCAGCTCGCACATGCGAGGGCCCATGCGACAACGCAAAATCCGTGCACCAAGTCGCAACGGGAAATCATGGCTGCGAGTGTAGCGCAGCGTGGTGTCCCCCCGACATGTGAACTAGTATGACTAGCGATGAGGCGCAGCGTACTTTGCGCGTTCGTGGGGATGCTGTTTACGTGGCCCGTAGCGAGCCAAGCGGGTCACGACGCGCGCTATCTCGTTCGCGGATCGAATGGCGAATCGGCCAGCACTTCGATTCCGACCGGTTTGCGTTGCTTGCGCGTCGCGTATCCGCAGCAGGTCTGTTCCGTTACCGAAACTGCGGCGGTGATGTGCAACGGGACGAGCTTCCCGTACGACGATGGCCGCACGAAGAGTTACGAGCAGCGGCTCGAGAATCCCGATTTGCAGGACACGATGGCAGAGCCGTACGCGTTGATGCCGTCGATCCCGCCTGGTCCGAACAGCGAGCCGGGGCGGGTGCGATACGAACCGCTGTTCGATGCGATGTACGGGGTGACCTCGGCTCAGGTGCGTTCGCACTTCGCGACCGTGTCGTGGTTGCCTCGTGACGGTGGCCGCAAGGTCGAGATCACGACGGTCAATGGTGTGGATGCGCGTTTGCGCGCGGTGTCGGAGGCGATCGAGAAGCTGACGCCCCAGGTTCGCGCGCAGGCTTCGCAGCTCGCCGGAACGTTCAACTTCCGATCGATCGCTGGAACCGAACGCCGCAGCGCGCACAGCTATGGGATTGCGATCGACATCGCGCCGAAGCTCGCCGATTACTGGCGCTGGCGCGAACGTGGCGTGGAGCCGCCGGTGCAGTATCGCAATCGGATGCCGCTCGAGATCGTCGCTGCGTTCGAGCGCGAAGGTTTCATTTGGGGCGGGCGCTGGAACCACTACGATACGATGCACTTCGAGTATCGGCCGGAGCTGTTGGTGCCGGAGTGTCGCGGGGGCGCGCCGGCGAACCTGACCACGCCGGCTCTGGCTTCGCCGTCGTCGGCGGCAGGGGCGCCAGCAGACGTGAGCGCACCGGTTCCCGCCCGGCAGCCTGCGGCGGCAGTAGCGCAGCTCGCGGCGGCGCCGACCTCTCGCTACGCCTGGCCGCACCAGCAAGACACGCAATCGCTGCGTGATCGCATCGCGCCTCCGCCCGGCTACCAACGCGCATCACTGCCCGCGGGCAGCTTCGGTGCCTGGCTGCGCGAGCTTCCGCTCGAGCCGGGCCGCAGCGTCGTCCACTTGTACGACGGTCGCGCGAAGCCGCGGCAGAACCTGCACGTCGCGGTGATCGCGATCGATTCGGGCAAGCGGGACCTTCAGCAGTGCGCCGACGCAGTGATGCGACTGCGCGCGGAGTATCTGTTCGCGAACGGCCAGGCCGAAGACATCTGCTTTCGCGCGGTCAGCGGGGATGCGATGCCGTACGCGTCGTATCGTCGTGGTTTGCGGCCGCCGGCGGGCAGGGGTGCACCGTGGACAGCCCAAGCTTCTCCCGATTCGAGCTGGACCGGCTTTCGCACGTATCTGGATCGCGTGTTCGGCATCGCGAACACCGCATCGCTCGCGCGTGAGCTGCAAGCCGTGCGTGCTCCACGCGCGATCACGGCGGGTGACGTCTACATCGAAGGCGCGCGCGGCGGCCGGTTCGGGCACGCAGTGCTCGTGCTCGACGTCGCGGAAAACTCCGCGGGCGAACGCATCTTTCTGATCGCGCAGAGCTACATGCCCGCGCAGGACATGCACGTGTTGATCAACGCGGGCGAACCAAAGCTCGGCCCCTGGTATCGCGCGCCGGCGGACGGATCGCTCGAGACGCCGGAGTGGTCGTTTCCGAGCGGTTCGTTGCGTCGCTTTGCCAGCTCTTGTCATCCATGAGGATGGCCACGAACCCGCTGTAGGAAGAAAGATGAAATACGTAGTTACGACCAAGCAGACCAGCCTCAACGTGCGCGCTGCACCTCGGCTGAGTGCGTCGATCATGCGCGTCGTCGAGCGAGGCGAAATCGTCGACATCTTGCCAGTGCCTGCGCGCAACGGTTGGCGCGAGCTTTCGACCGGTGGCTTCGTCTAATCGGAATTTCTCTCGCCGGTCGACCGCCGTGAGACTGCACCGCTCGAGCGACTCAGCACCAACCGCTTCCCCGCGTTTCAAAGCATGTGGGACAACTACCCGGCGGATCACGAGCCAGCAGCCGTGAAGAAGGCGATCGGCGGGAAGGTCGATGCGGGCTGGATCGAGAACACGTGCACGATTCGCTTGAGTCACGCGTTCAACTACTCGGGGCATCCGATTCCGGCTCACTACCCGGGCTTGAACACGGTGAGCGGCGGAGACGGGAAGTTCTACGCGTTTCGAGTTCGCGAGATGCGGAGGTATCTCGAAGCGAGGTACGGGGAGCCGAAGCTTCACGCCTCGGGGCCGGAAGCGTTTCTCGCGGTCACGAACAAGCGCGGCGTGATCATGTTCGACGTACGCGGTTGGCGTGACGCGACCGGCCACTTCGATGTATGGAACGGCAAGGAAGCGCGCCACGACGCGTACTTCAAAAAAGCTAGTGCTGTTTTAATGTGGTGGTGATGGCCAACCTTGCTCGATGTGGTGTCGTTTTTGTCGCAGTCTCGTACGCGTTCGCATGCGGAGGCGAGAAGCATGCGGCGCCGTCCGCAGACAACTCGAGCTTAGTGAAGCCAGTCGTCCCGCCGCCGGCCAACCTGCCGCCCTCAGCGGCAGCGGACGTCGCGTGGAAAGTGACTGCGCGAGGCGTGGGGACGTTGGTGCTCGGTGTTGCGGTTCCGGAGCCGGCTGGCAGGTTCGAGGCGAGCTACGCGACTACATTTTACGCGGACGCGCAGCCGCTCGAGGGCTTTCAGTTCACGGATCCGCCGGCAGTTGCGTACGTGAAGGGCGGACCGTTTTCGAAGTGGGGCTACGACCACCCGGGCTCCGAGGCACCCGCGAAAATCATCCAGCGCGCCGTCGGTCTCGCACGCGCCGGCAAACTTCCGATCGACATGATCGTGATCACTGACCCGCGTCCGAAGACGGAGCAGGGCGTCGGCGTTGGCGATCCCTACACGAGCTTTGCGAAAGCAAATCCTGCCGCGACGAAGTTGCAGCGTTTTCCTGGGCTGTGGGAGGAACCGAGCTGCGTCGTTGCGGAAGACACCGTCTGGTACTTCTTCGATCATTGCGAGGCGCCCGATCAGGCGAAGCTGCTTCGGATCGCGGTTCGCCTGGACGATCAAGGCCAAGACACGCCTTCGCGCCCCGTAAAGATCGAACGCGGCCTCAAATTCAAGACCAAGAGCGGCGAGAAGAAGGGCGGCGGTTGAGCGCCCTCGCGCTCGTGGTCTTGAATTGAACCTGGAGCACACTCGAAGAGATGTGCTTTGCAGGCCTATATCAGTATCCGGCTGGCTCGAAGAGCTTCATCTGCGTTCGGTGACATCTTGCATGTCGGACTTTCACTATACTATGTATAGCGACTATGTCGGGGCGACGACATGTCTTGCTTGCGAGCCTGCTGCTAGCGCACGCATGCAGCGGTGACGCGCCCAACTCACGCGAACCAGTGGCGTCTGCCGCCGGAACGAGCGCGCAGCCACCAGCTGCAGGCTCAGCTGCGGACGCCGCGATTCCGATGTTCGGCGACATGCCGGTCGAGGTCATCGACCTGCCGGACGAAGACGGCGGCGCGCTGCCGTTGCCTACGAATGCAGCTGCCAAGCCGCCAGCCGATCCCAGCATCACGTTCGAATGGAGCGAGTCGCAACCGGTCGGTACCGCGTGCGAGCCCGGCGAGTACACGGGGACGTTCACGTGCACGATGACGTTGCAAGACGAGCTCGCACAGCTGCTCGGCGTGATGTTCGAGCTCAACGGGCCGATGAGGCTCACGCTCGAGCGCTCGATGAACGGTGAGTTCCTCGAGATCAAAGACGGTCAGTTCGATGCAGTCGTGGAGGAGCTGATCGGCGCACACGCGTCGCTGACCGGCAAGCTCGACTGCCGTACGAACCGCTTCGAAGCTCAGCTGTTCGACGGTGTTTGGACGGTCGGAGATCCTGCGATGCCGTTGTTCCCGGGCGGCGCGCTCGAAGGCACGCTCGCGGGAACCTACCAAGACAATGCGCTCGCCGGCACGTGGTCGATTTCCGATCCCGCGCTCGGCGCTTGCGTCGGCACTTGGGACGTGGATGGGATGCGGTGAACGCGCACTCGCAAGGTCGGCGCCGCAACGCGACTTGGAGTTGGATCGGCTTGTGTGCCGTCGCAGCCTGCAGCAGCACCTCGGATTCGAAGCTGCAACCTCAAGGCGGCGCCGGTACGAGCGCGATCGGCGCTCCCGCTGCGGGCGCTTCCGGGAAGCCGATTGCGAGGGAGCCCGTCGCCGGCATGTCCGTGGCGGGCATGTCCGTGGCGGGCATGCCCGGAGTGAGCGGCAGTCGAGCGCCTGCCGCTGGGAGCGGCATGAGCGCACCCCGGCCGATGCGCGATCCACAGCTTGCCGCGATTCTCGGTAACGGTTGTGCGAGCGCGACTGTGCGCTCCGATGTCCTACCGCCGAACATCCTGTTCGTGATCGATCGGAGCGGCAGCATGACCTGCAATCCGCCGCCGCTCACCGAGTCGACCGCATGTGAAGGCGCGCCCTCGCGTGCCGACGCTTCGCGCGCTTCGAAGTGGGAGATCACGCGCGACGCGCTCACGGCCGCGATCGGGAAGCTGCCGGCAGCTGCACGCGTCGCGATCAGCTACTTCAGTAACGACGACATGTGCGGTGTCAGCTCCATCCCTGCGGTGCCGCTCGCGGAGCTGGACAGCACGCAGCGGAGCGCGCTCGAATCGAGCTTGAAGGAGGTGCAACCCGCCGGGGGAACGCCGCTCGTGGGAGCGACCATCCTCGCCTACAAGTACCTGCACACGCTCGCACTGCAGAACACGTTGCTCGGCAACGACTTCGTCGTGCTGCTCACCGACGGAGCCCAGAGCGAGCAGTGCGGTGACGCCGCGCGCTGCACGACCGCGGCGGAGTGCACGACGCTGTTGACCGACGAGGAGGTTCCGCGGGCTGCATCGCCGGGTTCCGACATCCGCACGTTCGTAATCGGGGCGCCCGGTTCAGAGCCTGCGCGCGTGTCGTTGTCGAAGATCGCACTCAAAGGCGGGACTGCACCGGAAGGCTGCGATCCCGAACGGGGTGACTGTCACTTCGACATGACACGCGAAACGGACTTTTCGGCCAGTCTATCCAGCGCGCTCGCGCAGATCGCCGGTCAGGCCGTCACGTGCGAGCTGCCGCTGCCAGCGGCAAAGGAAAAGGACTTCGATCCGAAGCTCGTCAACGTGATCTTCTCGTCGGGCGACTCCACCACGGCGCGGCTCGTACCCGAGGACGATCGCACCGGCTGCGACACGGCGCAGGGCTGGCAATACAACGAGGACGTCACGCGCATCCGGTTGTGCGGCTCGGTCTGTACCGACGTTCGGACCGACCCGAAAGCCCGAGTGGACGTCATCTTGGGATGCCCGGTGGTTGCGCCCCAGTAACCTAGTAACCCCGCCAACGAGCGCGGGGCTGCGCCGATTGGCGCTGAAGAACAGCCGTGTGTCCGTGTCTGTTTCAGTCGGTTCGACTTGCGAGCCAGTTGCATTTCCGACCGACAGGCTGGAGAACTAGAGTCCATTGGCGCGAAAAACTGCGAGGCTGTCTCTGAGTGCCCCCAAGCGCAAGCGGCGTGAGCAAGACGCGCTGAGCGACCAGCAGATTGTCGATTCCTCGCTCGAGCTCATCCGTCGCGACGGCGCGGATCGCTTCAGCATGCGCAAGCTGGCGAAGGAGCTCGGCGTCACGCCGATGGCCGTCTACTACTACGTCAGCAGCAAGGACGCCCTGTTCGAGCGCGTGGCCGATGAGGTGCTTTCGCGCGTGCCGCGTCCGGCACCATCCGGGCGCGACTGGCGTAGTGAGCTAAAGGCGACCGCACTGCACGGATTTCGTTTGTTGTCGCAGTACCCCGGGTTGAGTGGACAGATCATCAAGCGTCCGCCAACGAAGCAAACCGAAGAGCTCGCGCGTTACGGCATCGAGGTCATGGTTGCAGCGGGTGTCGATGCCAACGTCGCGCCGCTCGCAACCATGGTGTGTCAGTCATTCATGTTCGGCATGATCGGCCTGCAAGCGCAGTGCGAGCGCGCGCAAAAGAAAAAGACCAAGCGTAGCGCTGGTGCGACCTATCTCGAGCAGGTCGACGTTCAAGGCCTCGCCGAGTTCGGGTTCAACGCGCTTCTGGCTGGGCTCGATGAACAGATGGCGCGCGCGCCGCGAACGAAGAGCCGAGCTTCCGCTCCGTCGCGGCGCGTCGCACGTACTGCCTGAACCGCCCGCCGCTCCGCCGCCGTCTAAGAAGACGTTTCGAGTAGCTCCGCGATCTCGTCCAGGCCGAGCGACTTGAGCCGTTGGGCCGGTGTCTCGCCGGCTTGGTTCGTCGCGCTCGTGTCGGCGCCATGTGCGAGCAGAAGCGCGATCAACTCGGACGCGCGGTCGAAGTCGTCGGTCAGCTCGTGCAGAGGTCCATTGCCGCTCGGGCTCCGCTCGTTCACACAAGCCGGGTCCGTTTCGAGCAGCTCGCGCGCGAGCTCGACGTGGCCGCTCAGGGCTGCATCGAGCAGGCTCCGGCTGCGCTCGGCGTAGTAGCGCGCGTCGTCGAGCTTGGCGCCGTGACGCGCCCAGCCCGCAACCGATCCACCGGAGCAGCGCGATCGCGGGTCCGCGCCGTGCGCGAACAAGACATCGGTGACTGCCCGGTGTTTGCAACCGACGTGAAGCGCGCGATGACCGTGGATGCCTTCGCCGTTCGGGTTCATGCCGAGCTTGAGCAAGAGCGTGACCGTTGCGACATTGCCTGCTCTCGCCGCGTCGATCAGTGATTGTGCTAAGTCGAGGTAGTCTCGGTGACCTTCGAGCAAGCGTTCCGCTTCGGCGGTGTCGTTGCGCGCACACGCCGCGATGAACGCGTCGCGCCCTGTCACCGGCTCGGGTGTCGCGCCGCGCTGGACGAGTAGGGATGCGATCTCGGTATGACCGCCGATCAGCGCAGCTTGGTAGCAACTGCGCCGGTTGTACGTGCTACGCGCGTTCGGATTCGCGCCGTGGTCGAGCAAGCTTCGCAAACGCTGGATGTGCCCATTCGCAGCGGCTTGAGGGATCAGATAGTCGAGAACCCGCGGCGGCTCGCCCGCGCTCGTCCAGTTCACGCGTGCCTCGGGGTCGAGCCCGTGTTCGAACAACACCTCGAGCCAGTGTGGGTCGTCGCGCTCGAGGTGTGTGTTATAGAGTGCTTGCGCGTCGTCCGGCTTCGCACCGCGCGTGAGGAGTAGCCGAGCGAGCGCGTTCGCCTGAGGGTGTTCGGGTTGGCCGAGCTCGCCGTGCCCAATCGCACCCGTGAGTGCGGTGAAGTTATAGTCGGCGTCTCCCATCACGAAACGCGCGTTCGGATCGGCGCCGGCGTCGAGGAGCGCGGTCGCGATCTCGACGGCAGCCGGATTTTCGATCCGCCCGTAACACACGAAGACGAGCGGTGGCCATTGTTGCGGGCCGCCCGGCTGTGAAGCGAGTGCGGGTGTGGCTGCGAGTAGCGACCGGACGTGCGCGAGCTCGCCGCTGACGGCGGCGGTGAATAGATTCGCACGTGCGAGCTCGGGATGTTGCGCACGCAGTCGCTCGGCGCGGCGCCACTTGCTCGGCCAATCGTCGTTGCCGTACGACAGACACGCGTGTTTGAGGAACTCGTCGACGAGCTCGTTTTGCCCTGGCGCGCGATCGGCGTCCTTCGATGCAGCTGACATACCGACGTTCGAGCACCGAATTGCAGACCGGTCAACCGCCCTCCCGGCGGCCCCGATCACTTCGTCATCGTCATCAACACCATCCAAGCGTTCGGCCCGACTCCCGGTAACTTGAGCACCAGGTCGTCCACGGCTTCGCACGTCCGCATCAACCAACCGCCGTCTCCATCGTTCGTGATCGCGACCACCCCGAGCGTCGTGAGACCGAAGTAACGCGTCTCGACCCGTCGAAAGTACTCGCGGGCGAGATCGAAGTCGCGCACGAGCAGCGGATGTTCGTCCGGCGTTCGCATCTCCGGCGTGCGCTGGCGAAACCGGTTGATGAGCGGGTTGTGCCCCATCGGCTCGAGGAAAATCGCGCGACCTGCCGGGCGCAGCACACGTTGAATCTCACTGAACGCACGCTTCAGGTCGAGGTGGTGGATGATCCCGCGGCCATAAACGAGATCGAATGCGTTCGCTTCGAACCCCATGTTCTCCGCATCCATCGTGGCGAAGTCGCAGTGGTCGAGCCCGAGGCTCGCTGCAGTCTCGCGTGCGCGCTCGATCGCGCAGTCCGAGATGTCGATCCCACAAAAGCGTTTTGCGTGCAGCGCAAACTTCTCTTCGAGCAGTGAGAGGCGGCCATCGGCGCACCCATACTCCAAGACGCGGGCGCCGCGCGCTGCGTCACGGATCAATTCGTTTTGCAGTCGAAGGCCTGCGTCTGCTGCACCGTACCACTTGTCCAACCGCGTTCGACTGTCAGACCGTTCCGTCTCGAACCGTGCGTTGTGGAACGCGCGCTCACCCTGCTTCCGAGCAGTCAACTCCAACATATCGTCCCTCCCCATTTCAATCGTCACGATGACGTGGATTGAGGAAATCCGGATATGAGCTACCTCACCGACTGACTATTCGTTACGCATTCGTCGCAATACGTACAGTCGACTGAACACGCCTGCAGCCACTGATGACTAGTCAGCGCAGGAATGCTTGATAAGCAGGGTTCGCGCTCTCTTCGCAACACGGATAGCCCAACTCATCCAGAAACGATTGGAACTTCGCCGCGTCAGAGGCTGGTACTTGTAGGCCAGCTAAAACCCGCCCAAACGCTGCACCGTGATTGCGGTAGTGGAACAAGCTGATGTTCCAGCGCCCACCGATCGCCGTTAGAAACTGCAACAGTGCACCGGGCCGCTCGGGGAACTCGAACCGAAACAGGCGCTCGTGCTCGACCCCAGAGCGCCCTCCGACCATGAAACGCACGTGCAGCTTTGCCATCTCGTTGTGCGTCATATCCAACACCGGGAGCGCCGCGGCCTGCAGCCGCTCGAGGATCTCCGCGCGCTGTTTTCCACCCTGACTCAACCCGACACCCACGAAGATCTGCGCCTCGTCGTCGCGCCCGTAGCGATAGTTGAACTCGGTCACGGGAAGCTTCCCGAGCACCTGACAAAAAGTCTGAAACGCGCCCGGCCGCTCCGGAATGCGCACAGCAAACAGTGCCTCACGCTGTTCACCGAGCTCCGCGCGCTCGGCGACGTGACGCAAGCGATCGAAGTTCATGTTCGCGCCGCTGTCGATCGCGATGAACGTCTTGCCGCGCGCACCCGTTCGTTCCACGTACTTCTTGAGGCCCGCGACACCGAGCGCTCCCGAGGGTTCCGCGATCGAGCGCGTGTCGTCGAAGATGTCCTTGATCGCAGCGCAGATCTCGTCGGCATCGACCGTGATCACGTCGTCGACGCACTCGCGCGCGATGCGAAACGGCTCCTCGCCGATCTGCCGTACGGCCACGCCATCCGCGAACAAGCCCACTTGCGGCAACCTCACCGGGCGACCCGCATCGAGCGCAGCGCGCAGGCACGCCGCGTCATCCGGCTCGACGCCGATGATCTGAATGCTCGGCACGAGCTGCTTTACGTACGCCGAGATGCCGGCGATCAAACCACCACCCCCGACCGGCACGAAGATCGCATCGATGTGATCGCTGTGCTGCCGCAGGATCTCCATCGCGATCGTGCCTTGGCCCGCGATCACGTCCGGGTCGTCGTAGGCGTGGACGTAACACAACCCTTCCGCCGCCTCGAGCTCCCGCGCGTGCACCAGCGCTTCATCGTAGCTGTCGCCGATCAGCACGATCTCCGCACCGAGCGCGTGCACGGCCTCGACCTTGATCCCCGGCGTCGTGTTCGGCATGACGATGCGGGCGCGAATGCCGAGCCGCTGCGCGGCGAGCGCCACGCCCTGAGCGTGGTTTCCAGCCGAAGCCGTGATCACCCCGCGCGCCTTTTGCGCCGCCGTCAGCTGCACGATCTTGTTGTAGGCGCCGCGCAGCTTGAACGAGAACACCGGCTGCAGGTCTTCGCGCTTGATCCGGACCTCGTTTCCGACGCGCGCGGACAAGCGCGGCGCGCGTTCGAGCGGCGTTTCGATTGCGACGTCGTAGACGCGTGCGCGGAGGATGCGTTCGAGGTAGCCGGAATTCGGCATGCACCTGCGAAGCTAGCCTACTTCTTCACGTACTGCCCACCGTTTTGAATCGCGAGCTGATCGAGGAACTTCGCGTCCTGGTCGTCGCCCAACCCCACCGTCGAGATCTTGACGTGGTGGGAAGCGTTCAGCGTGGTGACCTGGCCGAGGATCTGGTCCGGGCTGCTGTCGGTGGGTTGGCCGTCCGACACGAAAAAGATGATCGAGGCGTCTTTTGATTCAAAGGCTTTGGTGAGGGCTTGGCTCGCCGGCGTGCCGCCGTTGGCTTCGAGCTGCTTCAAGAACGCTACGGCCAAGTTGCGGTTGGTGCCGGTGGCCGGAACCATCCCGCGGTACCACTCCTGCGTGTCGTTTCCGAAAGTGATGATCGAGAAGGACGTGCTCTCGGGAAGACCTTGAATCGCCGGGATCAGCTCGCGCTTTGCACCGCCCAGCTTCGTCGCTTCCGCCGCAGTCTGCGAACCGATGAAGCTGCCCACCGAGCCACCGATCGCGCCGCCCACCGCCTGCCCACCGGTCTGCGTAGCTTGCGCGACGACGCGGTCCGCCAGGTTCCCTTCGTCTTTGCCCTCCATGCTGCCCGAGACATCGACGACGAAGAGGATCTTTTGCCCTTCGGTCTTGAGACCGTAAAACGATTGCGAGCTCGAAAGCATGTAGCAGGCTGGAAGCGCCGACATGGCAATCCCAATCCCAAGCGCAAGCGAAACTTGAGCACAGTACCTAACGCGTTTAGTCATGATCCCACCCGTGTTCATCGACTCGTTTGTTAGTTGAACTGCGCAGCAGTGCAAGTAACAAAATGAACGAACACGGACAGCACGAGACAACCCGCCGCGCATGGCGGCGGATCAGCGTGCTCGTTTCACACCGCTTCGGGTTGGAGCCGTTCGGCGACCGGCAAAATCCCGTGTGCAGCGACGGTCTCCTCGACAGCGCGTTCGATCGGCGTCGGCTCGAATTCGAATACTCGCCGAAAACGCGAATCGTCCAGCATCATCGGTGCGTTCCACTGATGCAGCATCTCCGGCACCGCGCGCAGCTCCGAGTCCCACAAACCCAAGACGGGCCAGAGCCACGACGGAACTCGCCACGGCGTCAGCGATCGGTTCGCAACTCGCGCGAACACCGCGAACAAGTCGCGAACCGTTCCGTTCCATGTCGCAGGCGCAAGCCACGCTGAGGCGGACGGCTGCGGCTGCGTTCCGAGCAGAAACAGCGCTTCTGCCACGTCGGGGATGTATGCGTGGGCGTGCGGTACGTCCGGATCGCCGAGCACGGGTGCGGCCTTTCCGCGCGCGAGGCGACGAAAAAAGATCGGATGAAACGTCGCGGAGCGCGCCGCCTGCAAACCGAAGAAGTCGGGCGCGCGCAGCACGCTGAGCTCGAAGTCTCCGCGCTGCTGCGACTCGAAAAACTCCGCGCCGAGGCGGGCACGCAACTCGCCCTTGCGGCTTTGCGGCGCATGTTTGGTGTCGTCGCGAATCACGCCGCCTTCCGGCGCTCCGTACATGTACAGATTGTCGAGCACGACCAACCGAGCCCCGCTGCCTGCAACCGCTTCGCGAATCGTGCGCGATAACGGTGGCAGGAGCGCTTCCCACTGGTCGTAGCGCATCGGATTCGCGCAGTGATAGACGGCGGTCGCACCGCACACGGCTTCGCGGGCGGCGCCGAGATTCGTGAGGTCGGCGGCCACCCACCGCGCTCCCGGGATCGGTCGCGGTTGTGTGCGGCAAACCACGCGGACGTCGTGGCCGCTCGCGACCAGCTTCTCCGCGAGAATCGGGCCGACTTGGCCGGCGCCAAGGACCACGTGCGTCTCGGTTTCGGCCTGGATTTCACGCTTGGTCATCACTCGCTCTCCCTGGGTCTTCGGTTTCGAGAGCTCGAATCTGGTCGTTGCGCGATCGCATCACAAGCCGCAAGATTCGAACGCATGGCTGCAAAAACGCAACAGGGGCCGGACCTCGAATCGTTCGACTGGGATGACGCGCGCGTGCTGCTCGCACTGTTTCGCAAGCGCACGCTGCGCGGTGCTGCGCAGGTGCTGAAGGTCAACGCCTCCACGATCGGCCGGCGGCTCGACGCGCTCGAGCAGAGTCTGAACACGCAACTGTTCGATCGCACACTCGATGGCGTGCAGCCTACAGCGGCGGCCGAGCAACTCCTGCCACACGCGGAGAATCTCGAACACGCGGCGCTCGGGCTCGCCTCCGCAGCGGAAGGCTTCGAGCGAGAGCCTGAAGGCGTCGTACGGATCAGTTGTGTCCCCGGCGTCGCCGACCACTTCATCGCACCGGCGCTCATCGGTTTAGTCGAAGACTATCCTGGGTTGCGGATCGAGCTCGACTCGAACATTGCTTACGCGGACCTGACGCGTCGCGAAGCCGACATCGCGCTGCGCATCAACCGTCCGAGCAGCGGCGATTTGATCGCGGTGAAGCTGATCGAGGATCCCGATTCGATCCTCGGCTCGGCGGCGTATCTGCGCGAGCTCGGCCCGATCAAAGCCTGGAGCGACGCGCGCTGGCTCGGCTGGGGACGCGACCTCGAGCTGTTGCCGACGTCCCGCTGGCTCGCTGAGCGGGTGCAGGAGACCTCGGTCGTGCTGCGGTCCAGTAGCATCAATGCGCTGCTGGGCGCGGCGGAAAGCGGCCTCGGTCTCGTCCTGTTGTCGAAGATGTTCTGCCGCGTGCGGCCATTGTTCGAAGCTTCGCTCGCGCCTGCACTCGCACGCGAAGCGGTGACCTTGCCCGCGCTGGAGCTCTGGCTCGTCGGCCATCGTGCACTGCGCGAGGTCCCGCGCGTCGCCGTAGTCTGGGACCGAATCGTGACGGAATTCGCGCGGGTGCAAGGCAAGGGACACAAAACACGAACACCGCGCCCCGACCCGAGTCGGGCGCGGCGTTCGCGCGTCTGACGCTATCAGGCGACTAAAGCTGGTCGATCAGAAACTGTCGGGCTTCTTCGACACGATCGCTTCGGCGAGTGGGTCTGCCAACATTTGCATGTGTTGACCGGCCGTTCGATCGGCACTCGTGGCCATCTCCCAGTTGCCGGATTTCTGTGCATCCACAACTGCTTTGGTCGTCCCCACGTGATCGCCGATCAATGCGGTCAGCGCGGTTTTGGCGATGCCCGTCGCGCCGTTCAGGAAGTCGGTGAACATCGAAACGTACATCATCGTCAGCTTGTTCACAGCGGCCGTCTTCATGGCCTCGTCGTCCGCAGCGACGCCCTTCGTGTAGTCCACGAACCAGGTGTTGTGATCTGCCCAGATCTTGTTGAACGTCGTCTTCGCGTCATCGCCGTAGAGGCTGCCGATCGCGTCGCCGAGGTCCGTCCCGTTTTTGACGAGTGCAGCGTCCGCGGCATTGAACTCGTCCGTCCGGCCGCCAAGTGCTGCACCGGTCGAGAACGTCGCGAGGTACAGGTGCTCCTGCAGCACTTGGTTGAGCGTCACGCGGAAGTCGATCGCCTGAGTCTTCGCGTTGCCCGGGAACTTCGTTTGATCGTTCGCCGAGATCGCTTCAGCGAGCGGGTCACCGAGCATCTGCATGTGCGCGAACGCAGTGCGAGTGTTCGTGTACGCGGCTGCCCAATCCTCGGAGCCCTGCGCGTCGACGATCGCCTTCGTGGTGAGCACGTGCGCCATCGTCAGGTTCGCGAGGTCCGCCATTGGAAGTTTCGTCGCCGAGGCGAGCAACGTGGCGAACGCCGGGACGTACTTCTCGGTGAGGTCCTTGACCGCCTGGTCCTTCTTGGCTTGGTCGTCCGTGGCCACGCCCGCCGTGTAGTCGACGAAGTACTGGTTGTGATCCTCCCAGACCTGATTGAACGCCGACTCGGAAGTCGCATCGAACGCGGCTTTGACCATCGCGCCGATGTCCTTGCCGTTCGTGTTCAGCTTCTCGTTGTAGGCCGCGAACTCGTCCATCCGGCCGCCGAGAGCTGCATCCGTCGCCTTGGCAGCGAAGATCAAGTGTTCGCCGAGCTTGAGATTGAGGTTGATGCGTAAGTCAGCCGCTTTGCTGTCGATCGCGTCGCTGACGCCACCATCTTCGCCTGAGCCCACGCCGCCTGTGCCACCTGTGCCGCCTTTACCACTCGCACCGGCGCCGCTCTTGCCTCCCGCGCCGCTCTTGCCTCCCGCGCCGCTCTTGCCTCCCGCGCCGCCTTTGCCTCCCGTGCCGCCTTTACCGCTAACACCACCATCGTCGCTCGGTGAATCGTCATCACCACAGCCGGAACTTACGGCAGTGACGAATCCAAGCGCGACGACGATCGCTGTCACGTATCGCAGTCTCTGCGTTGTCATAGGTTCTCCCGCTCGAGCTTCAAGAAGAGCTCGACGATCGACAGGACAAAATACGCCGCTGCAGCCAACCCAGACTGCACCGCAACTATTAGCCTACGCGCGTAGTCGTTCGATCGGATCATTGTCGACGTGCAAATCGATGAACCAACGTGTACTGCGTGTTGACGCGACAGTTCTGTCCTGGGGCATTTGCGTCAGATAAATCACGTGTCTCAGTCAGTGCTGCAAGAAGCAGCACTCGAACGAGCTAACGCAGCTCGCGAACGAATCTTCGATTCGGGCTTGCGCTTCAGGGCTCGGGCTTACCTACCCCGAACATCGAAAGGAGAATGTATGAGCAACATTCAAGAGCAGACGGTCGAGGTATTGAATTCGTTTTTGCGCGGTGAGATCTCCGCGGTCGAGACCTATCGGCAAGCGCTCGACAAGGTCGAGAAGTCGAGCGTCAAGACTCAGCTGCAAGACTGTATGCAGTCGCACGCACAACGCGTGACGATCTTGAGCGATCAAATTCGTACGTTGGGCGGAGCGCCGTCGACGAACTCGGGCGTGTGGGGCACGTTTGCAAAGGCGATCGAGGGCGGTGCCAAGACGCTGGGCGAACGCGCGGCTGTGGCGGCGTTGGAAGAGGGTGAAGACCACGGTCGCAACGACTACAAACGCGACCTGGGCAAGCTCGATACGTCGACGCGACAACTCGTGGAGTCGCGCATCGTGCCGGAGCAACAGCGCACACACGATGCGATGAGCAGCTTGAAGAAGACGCTGGCCTCGTAACGCTGGTCGTGAAGCGGCGCGCGGACGCTCGCGGCTGCGTCGCGCGTCGCAGCTTCACGACGACACGAAGTCGACCGGCCGCTAGCGCTGACCGATCTCTCTACATGTCGGCCTGACACGACTATAGACTGACGTTTAGTCACATCAGCCACGCTGAGCGCGCGTATACATGACCCCGAACGATCATGACTCATTCGGGGAGTCCTGCCACGCTCCGGGTCGTTGGCGTACGATGAGTCCATGCTCACGAGCCAGCGGTGCCACCGCTCGCTGCCCCAGCTTAGCTCGCGTCCGAGCTCGCGGGGCAGGTCTTGAGGTCTTCGCCACCTGCACGTGCGCTGGAGGGTCCGGCGGATCGGATGCATCTGGGTGGCCGTTACCGGCTGCTCGAGCATCTCGGTGCGGGCGGCATGGGCGCCGTCTATCGAGCTCACGACGAGACGCTCGATCGCATCGTAGCGATCAAGCAGCTGAAGCTCAGGCCGGACGCTCGCAACGCGAGCGCGATGCAAGCGCTGTTCGAGCGCGAGTACCACACGCTCGCGCGCCTGCAACACCCGCGCATCATCGCAGTCTACGACTACGGCGTCGTACCCGAAGGCCCGTACTACTCGATGGAGTTGCTCGACGGTAAAGACCTGCAGCAACTATCGCCACTCGGCCATCGCGACGCATGCCGGTATTTGCGCGACGTCGCATCGTCGCTTGCACTCTTGCACGCGCACCGGCTGATCCATCGCGACGTGAGTCCGCGCAATGTGAAGCTCACGTCGGACGGCCGGGCAAAGCTCATCGACTTCGGTGCGCTGACGACGTTCGGGATCGCATCTGAAGTCATCGGCACGCCGATGTGCATCGCACCCGAAGCGGTACAGCGAATGCCGCTCGATCAACGAACCGACCTGTATGCGCTCGGCGCGGTCGCCTATCTCCTGCTCACCGGCCGGCCACCGTTTGCCGTTCGCGCACTTCAAGAGCTGTCGAGCGCGTGGGAGCAAGCCCCCGCGCCACCTTCGTCGATCGTGCCAGGCATTCCAGCTGCCCTCGACAGTTTGGTGCTGTCCCTTCTCAACCCCGATCCAATGGAGCGGCCGAGCACCGCCGCAGCCGTGATCGATCGGCTCACCGTGATCGGCGGCTTGCCGGTCGACGACGATCACGAGCAAGCCGGTGAAAGTTATCTCTCGAGCGGCCGGCTCGTCGGGCGTGAGACCGAACGCGCTTGGGTGAGCGAACGCGTTGGTCGCGTCTTCGAAGGCCAGGGCTCCGAGCTCGTAGTGGAAGGGCCGCCCGGCATCGGGCGCACGCGGCTGCTACGCGAGCTGTGCCTCGACGCGCAGCTGCGCGCGATCGTGTCGTTGCGCGTCGACGCCGAAGCAGTCCCCACGGCGTACGGCGTGCCGATCAGCCTGGCGCTGCAGCTGCTGACCGTCGCACCCGAGATCGCCCGGCAAGCTGCAGCGGCGTCCGCGCCGTTGCTCGCACAGCTTTCGCCCGACCTGCGCGACAAGTTGGAAGTGCCGCAGCTCGCACCGCTCGCGGAAGATCCGAACGAACGACGGGCCCAGTTTTCAACCGCACTTCACGACTGGTTCATGCAGGTCGTCGCGACCATGCCGCTACTGGTCGCAGTCGACAACGTTCAAGCCGCCGACGACGCATCGGCTGCATTTCTCGCAGGGCTGGGCCAGGAGAGCCGGCGCAAGCGTCTCGTCGTGTTGGTCACGCAGCGCACCGGCGACCCTATCGCAGCGCCCGCACCGGTTCGACTTCTGCGCCGCCGCAGCGGACACCTGAAGCTCGGCGGCATCGATGGCAACGCCTGCGAAGCGCTGGCGAAGTCGTTGTTCGGTGACGTCAGCAACGTGGTTCGCGTCGCGAAGATCCTGCACGAACGCAGCGCGGGAAACCCGCAGCAGTACATGGACCTCGCCCGACTGCTCGTGCGAAAAAAGATTGCGCGCTACACCGGCGGGGCATGGGCGTTGCCGTTCGAAGTGTCCGAGGACGAGCTTCCGAGTCGCGCGTCCGAGATCCGCGAAGCACGACTCGCCGTGCTCAGCGCACCAGCGCGCAGCGTGGCCGAGGCACTCAGCATTCACGCAAATCCGGTCGCGCTCGAGTACTGTTCGAAGGTCGTTGCCGACCTTTCCGAAGGAGTCACGTACAGCGCGCTCGACGAGCTCGTCGCGGAGCAGATCTTGGTCGCGGAGCGCGGTCAGTATCGCTTCGAGCACTCGGCCCTGCGCGAGGCGATCTTCGCGCAGTTGAGTGACGACCGCCGCCGTGCGCTGCACGTGCGCGCCTCCGCTGCACTGCTCGCGAGCGGAGATAGCATCGCGATTCGGATGGAAGCGGCCTGGCACGTGATGCGCGCCGGCGACGAGCTGGCAGGTGCAGCGATGCTCGCAGCGGCAGCGCAAGAGTTTCTGCGTAACGCAGGCGCGCAGCAGAGCATCGAACATGACGTGCGCGCGCTCGAGACTGCGCTCGACGTCTTCGAACGCCATGGACGCTCCGAGTACGAGCTCGCAGGATTGATGTTCGCGCTGATTCCGCTCGCGTTCTTCATCGATCGCCGAGTCATGCTTCGTTACGCGGAGCGCGCGGTCGAGCTCGGCTTGAAGATCACCGGCCTCGGCCGGGCTCAGCGCGTCAGCCGTTTCACCGGCAAAAAGCTCGGCCTCGTGATCGGCCTCGTGACCGCAGGTGTTCAGTTCAAGAAGCAGCGCAAGCTCGGCTTGAACTACGATTTGCGCGCGGCGATCAGCTCGTTTTGCGGCATCGTTCCTGCCTCGGTCGGTACCTTCAATATTTGTTACGACATCACTGCGGTCGAGCGGCTCACGACTGCCCTCGAACCACTGCGGTTGTTCGGCCCAGACCACATCGCGACTTTGATGCACGACTTCGCACGCGCGCAGCTCGCGATGGGGCAAAGTCGTGAGTGGGATGCGCGCGAGATCCTGGAGCGGCTCGATACGCAGTTCAATCGTCCGCAGATCATCGAGGTCCTCGGCGAGGCCCACTGGCGAGCGATGTACGGCGGCATTTTGTACTCGCTCGGAATCCTGCATCCGTACGAGTTCGGGTCGCGTGCGCTCGAGCGGGCGCGCGCGATGGAGGCGCTCGGCGTTCGCGTATGGGCGATGGCGGCCGACCAAGTTCGCATGCTCTACCACGCGCTGCGCGGCGAGTCGGAGCGCGTGAACCACTATCGCGAGCGCGTCGAGTTGTACGCGGTTCAAGGCAGCTCGACCTGGCAATCCGAGTTGTTCTGGCCGGTGCTCCTCCTCGGATCCGAGCTGTTGTGTAAGGACGTGATCGCGACGCGCAATATTTGGGAACAGTTAGTGCGCCGTTCGAGCGAAGCTCCCTCGCTCGAGGTCTACGCGCGGGCGGCTCGTGCGGCGTATCTATCGATGCGTGGTGAGTCGGCAGACGCGATCGCGGCGTACGAGACGGTCTTGCCGGAGCTCGCGCCGCGGACGCGTGTCGCTTGGTCGACGTTGCGTGCGCATTTTGCCGAGACGCTCACGGCGGCGGGTCAACCCGAACGCGCGAAAGCGCTCATGCTCGAGACGCTCGCAGCCGCGAAGCCCGAAGAGCTCGAGCTCGTGGGCCGGTTCCTCGAGCCAAAGCGCCAGCTCGCGCTCGCGGAGGCCGGGCTGGGAAACCACGTCGAGGCCGTGCGCCAGCTCGACCTCTTACTCGCAAACCACGGCCACGAAGATCAGCCGCTGCTCATCGGCCTGCTCCACAAAGCACGCGCAGAGGTCGCACTTCAAATGCGCGACCGGCCATGTTTCGACGCTCATGCCGCGAAAGTTCACGACCACTTCCGCGAGACGAAAAACTCGGCGTTGATCGCGCAGTGGAAGACACTTTTGGAAGCTGCCGAACGCGCGGGCTGGAAGCGCACCGATGCCGCGTCCGCGTTGGGTCCGTCACCCGCACACTCGGCCGACGCGTTCACGAGCCTGCTCACGACCTCGGACCCTCACGACTTCGCGTTGCGTCTACTGCTCGAGAGCGCGCACGCGAGCCACGGCTTTCTCTACACGTACAACGGCGGGCACTTGCAGCTGTGCGCGGCGAAATCCGAGACTGAGCCGCCGCACGCCCTCGAGCAAACGTTGCTCGAGCAAGCGCGGCACTTCGAGCTCGAAACCAACTTCGATCCGAGTGTCGACGACCCGGACGACGAGCACACGCAGTTCATCCAGTCCAAGGCGCCGCCAGCGGAAGGCGCATTCCACACGGAGCTCTTGAGCGTGCGCCACCAGGGTAAGCTCGCGGTCGTCGGAGCCGTGATCATGCGGCCGGCTCCGGGCGAGAGCCTCCAGATCGATCACGGCTACCTCAATCGCGTTGCGACTGCTTTGCGCACACGCGCTGCCGGCTGACGAACACAGGATCGGCACCAGGCCCATGGGAGCCAGACCTTGGCGTGCCGCTGATGGCTGCGAGGCGTGAGCGGCATCGGTCACTCCATCTGAGAACGAAGTGTCTCAACGAGCGCAGGTGTTCTTGCGGCTTATTGCCTCATGTGACGTTTGGGATTTCTGAGTGGTAACGGCTTCGCGAAGCTTCTGTATTTCGTGGTGGTGAACCTCGCGCATAGGTTGGTTCATGCTAGGAAGTCGATTGTTAGTACCTGGCCAATCGAGAGTGTCCGATGGCAAATGTTTCAACTCCGGTCGATGTCCAACCGGAATCGCGGCCCGAGTCGTCCACCGGGGTTCGCGCTACGGTTCGCGCGCGCAGTAATCCGGATGCGCCAACCGAAGAGATCGAAATCCTCTCGGACTACCTCGTGGATGAACCTGTCGCGCAGCCGCGGCCGCTCGCGTTACCCGGGCTCCCCCCTCTGCCCGTATCTGCAAATCCGGCGGCACTGCTGGAGAGCGAGCTCGATCGCGTCACGCGGCTGTTCCATGAGCAGCGCGCGTACGTGACCGAACTCGAGACAGTGTTGTCGCGGCGCTCACAAGAGTTGCTCGAAGCGGACGAGCGCGAGGCGGTGCTCGTGCGCCGCTTCCATCTACAGACGCTTCGCATCGCCGAGCTCGAACGCCAGGCGCGCGAGCAGAACACGGCGATCGAACAACTTCAGGCGTCGTTACCGAAGCGCCCGGCCGAAGCTTCGGAGCTGTTGTCGATTCGCGGCATCGGCCCGAAGTACGCGCGCACGCTGAGCGCGCTCGGCCTCACTACGGTTGCGGAGCTCGCATCGCTCACGGAAGACGACGTGAATCGGATCGAGCACCAACTGCGGATCCGAAACGGTCGAATCCGTCGTGAGCGCTGGGTCGAGCAAGCGCAGGAGCTGGCAGCGCCGACGCCGTCGCAAGCCGGAACCGAAACGGCGCCGGCGGCTACGACCACGTCTGCCGAAGCGTAGGTGCGCGCGCGCGAGAGCCGCAGATTCGCCGACGTCTGCGTACTGACATTGTCCGAATCCGCCAACACGGCCCCGCAGTCTGCGGTCGTCTGACCGGGTCGGCTGTCATACAGTGATGAGATGGACCGCGCGCGGCGCTGTGCAGCATGAAAACGCGGCCGTTGAACAGTGTGGCGCCCGGCCACGAAGTACTGTGGCCGAACGCCACACTGGTTAACGGGCGCTACCGTATCGAAGCTCCGCTCGGGAAGGGCGGCGTCGCGCAGGTGTACCGCGTTACGGATACGTCGCGCGCGAAGCCGCTCGCGCTGAAGCGAGTCAGTCGCGAAGCGCCGCATCGCGTCACGTCGCTGTTCGAGCTCGAGTATCGAACGCTCGCGAGTTTGCGCCACCCGCACACCGTCGAGGCGTACGACTTCGGACGCGACGAATCGAGCGCCTATTACACAATGGAGCTGCTCGAAGGCGGCGATCTTCGTGACGTCGCGCCGTTGCCGTGGCGACAGGTCTGCGCCGTGTTGCGCGATGCCGCACTCGCGCTCGGTGTGTTGCACGCCCGAAGGCTCGTCCATCGCGACGTGAGCCCGCGCAACTTGTGGCGAACCCGCGACGGCCGCGTGAAGTTGATCGACTTCGGTGCGCTCGCGGAGCTCGGCGTTACCGAAGATCTGATCGGTACGCCGCCGCTGATTCCCCCCGAGGCTTTCAAGGAGCGCATGGTCGATCCGCGCGCCGATCTCTACGCGCTCGGCGGCACTGGCTACTATCTGCTGTCCGGGTTTCACGCCTACCCCGCCCGCGAGCTGCGAGAGCTTCCCGAGTTGTGGCAGCGTGCGATCTTGCCGCCGTCAGCTGCAGTGGCGGTGCTCGGCCGCAGCGACCTCGAGCGCGTGCCGGCCGAGCTCGATGCTCTGTTGCTGGGATTGCTCCACCATAATCCGCTCGCGCGTCCGAGTACGACTGCAGAGCTGATCGATCGCATCGACACGTTGCTCGGCGGCGCCGCCCAAGCGCCGCGCGACTCTCCCGAGCTGCACCTCGCAAACACGGCGTTCGTCGGCCGTTCTCGGGAGCGTCGCCGCTTGCAGCGGCAACTGAAGCTCGCATTGAACGGGCACGGCCAGAGCGCGGTGGTGCAAGCCGAACCGGGGATGGGTCGCACGCGTCTCTTGCACGAGCTCGCGCTCGACGCGCGCGTGGCGGACGCGATCGTTTTGCACGTGGATGCTGCGAGTTATCCGGGCTTGTACGGCGTTGCCGGTGCGCTCGCGGTGCGCCTACTCGACGCGCTGCCCGAGCCCGCCCGTCGCGCGGCAATGCCGCTGGCGCCGACGTTGGCGCACGTCTCCGCGCAGGTGCGCGATCGACTCGGCGTACGCGCCGAACAACCACCGGAGGTCGCAGGCGAGTTGCGCTTGCGCTTGCAGAACGCGCTCGCCGATTGGTTCTCGCAGCTCGCGAGCAAGCGGCCTCTGATCGTGCTCGTCGACGGCCTCGAACGCGTCGACGACGGTTCGAGCGCGTTTTTGCTGACGCTCGCGCGCGCCTGCAACCGTTCGCAGTTATTGCTCGTGTGCAGCATCGCGCAAGAGACGGCCAATCGGATGACCGCCGCGGAACGCGCGCTCCTGGCTGCATCGCGGCGCACAGTGCTCACGCCGCTATCGGAGCCCGAGACGCTCGAGCTACTGCAGTCCGTCTTCGGCAGCGCAGTGCATCTGATGCGGCTTGCGAGCGGGCTTCACCACGTCGCGCGCGGTAGCCCGGGCCACATCCTCGAGCTCGCCGGACAATTGATTCGTTCGGAATCGATCGGCTTTGCGAACGGTACGTGGGTACTGCCGCAAGAGCTGCCTGAAGCGCTGCTGTCGAGCAGTCGCGAGCAGGCTTTGGCCGCGAAGCTGACGCGTTTGACCGGTCTGCCGCGCGAGCTCGCACGTGTGCTGAGCGTGCAGTCGGGCGCGATCGACCCAGCGTTGTGTCAGGCGCTCTCGGGCAAGGCGCCCGGACAGCTGTCGCTGCTATTGGCAGCAGTGTGCGAGCACGAGATCATGACGCGCGACGCCGATGGCGTGCGTTTCGTCCACGACGCATTTCGCGAACGCTTGTACGCCGAGCTCGAGCCGCCCTTGAAGCAGCGCGCGCAGCGTCTGCTCGGTCAGTACCTGCTGGCGCTGCCGGGTGCGGATTCGCTCGATCGATTGCGTGCGGGCGTTCACTTGCTCGAGAGCGGTGATCTGGCGGGCGTCAAGATCGTCACGGACGCGAGCACGCACATTACGCTCCACGATCCCGATCGCTTGGCGCCGGCGTGTCCAGTCATGGAGCACGCCTTGGTTCTGCTGCGTGCGGCCAACCGGCCCGAACACGAGCTGATCGCGGTGCTCGCCCCGCTCGCGATCGCAGGCTACTTCGCCGATCGCAAGTACTCGGTTCGCTACGGCGACGAAGCGCTCGCTGCGCTGCAACGCGTGCTCGGCTTGAATCGGGCGCGCAGCCTACGGCCGCGACTCGGGCGACAGCTCGCAATGATTGCGGCGCTCGCCGACGTCGGCGTGCGCTATGCAGTGCAATACCGCGGTGGTGCCGGGCCGAACTTCCAAGACGCCTTGATGCTGTTTTTCATGGCAGCGTCCACACTCGCCGCGAGCAACGGCCTCGTCTACGACTATGAAAGCACGCGCCGCGCCGCCGAGGTTCTCGAACCGTTCACCGCGCTCGGTTCGGGTAACGCGGTCGGGTTTTCGTACTCCGTGTGCTCCGGGCTCGCGACTGCGGTCCGCGATACGTCCGGTGAAACGCACGCGCGCTGGGCCGACACGTGCGCGCTGCTCGAGAGCAAACGTCCGATCCTCGGATTGCCAGACCACTTGCGCGTTCGCTACTTGAGCGGGTTGTTGTTTGCGATGGGGATCTTCGATTCCCAGCGCGACGACGAGCGATCGTTGCGGATCGCCGAGCGGCTCGATGGCATGGGTGTCGCGCTCTATCCGATGAGCACCGATCAGTTGCGCGCGATGTACTACGCACATCAAGGCAACGCCGAGCTCTACGCGCAGTACCGTGACCGCGCCGAGCAGCGGGCGATCCAGCAGGGTGCGATCTGGCAAAACGAGACTTGGACGTTACTCGTGGAGACGATCGTCAGTCATCGCCATCACAACGCGATGGCGCTCAAGCGCGTGTCCGAGCAGCTGCAACGCGCGAGTAAAGTAGTTCCGACGCTCGCTGTGTTCGCGGACCGCAGTCGCGGTGCGTACTTGCTGCTGCGAGAGCGGCACATCGAGGCACTGCCCTGGCTCGAACGCTGCCTATCCGAGCCGTTGCGTCACAACTTCGGATGGGGCCGCAGCCATGGGCTGCTCGCGCGCGCTTACAACGAGCTCGGGCGTTACGACGCCGCCCACGCCGCCTGCCAGCGCGTGCTCGATGAGTTCACGTCCGCGGACCTCGTGTTTCCAGGGCTGACGCTGCTGGTGCAGACCGAGCTCCTCGTCGCGCAGGCAGGTCTCGGCGACGTCGCTCGAGCGCAGTGGGGCCTGCGTGACCTGCTCGGCTTGCACGAGCCGAATCGTGGGGCGCTGACGATGGGCGAGCTCCACGAGACGGGCGTCCGGATTGCGATCCTCGCGCGCGACGACGTCAAAGCGACCGAACATTGCCGCGAGATGATGCACTGGTATCGCGCGACTCAGATCCCTTCGCTGATTCAGCACTGTGAAGCGACGGTCGCGCGAACCGCGGCGAGTTTTGGTGGGCCTGGTGCTCAGAGCGGCAGGTTGTCGCGTATTCCGGCTGACACGAACACGACTGCGCTCGCGCGGATTCGTTTGCAAGCGTCCGAGTCGCGAGAGATCTCCGAGTTCGCACGCGCCGCACTGCAGGTTCTGCTCGAGCAGTCCGGAAGCAGCGACGGTTTCTTCTATTTGGTCGAAGCGGATGCGAGCTACGTCATGCTCGCGAAGCTAGGCGCGCACGAGCCCGATCCTGCGGTCGAGCTGTGGTTCAAGCAGCGCGTGCTCGAGTCGCAAGGCGATGCCACGACTGCAGTGCTCACCAACATCGCTACGACGATCCCGGTCGATCACGAGCTGTTCGATGCCGGCGGCTACCACTATCGCTTCGTGCCGATCTTTCAGAGCGCTCGGCACTCCCTCGCAGGTGCCGCGCTCCTCGCGGCGACTCGAACGTCGCCGGCGAGTTGTCCGCCCGATCTGCTCGGCATGCTGCTGCGCTCGCTCCAACAATCGCTACGTCGCGAGCAGAACAGCTTGCCCCCTCTGTCAGCGACGTGACAGGTTGAGGGAGCTTTTCAAGTTCGAGCGCACGCAGTACGTCTAGTGTGTGCTCCCAGTAAGGCTAGCGGCCGTGTTCATCGCGCTTGTCGCGTGGGCGAGCGCTCGACCCGCGTTTGCATGTGGCGTTTCTGGAGCCGATGGTGCGTGGTCGTGCAGTCTCGAGGAGCACGAAGAGTCGGAGCGGCCGCGTTGGACCCTGGGCGCTGCGGGCATGACGACCTGGACGAAGCTGAAGTTCGACGACTTGCGCGCAAGCCAGCGACGTAACGCGGTCGTCGTGACGGCGGGCTACGCGCCGATGCGGCGCCTCACGATTCAAGTGAGCGCGGGTGCGGGCTTTGCCGGTGAGTTGCGCGCACCGAACGGCACGCACGAATTCAGTCCGGGTCCGACCGGCGCGGCTGGAGTCGTGTACACGCTCGTCGAGGGTCGTCCGTTCGTCGCGGTGAGTGGCGTGGCGTCGGCGTCGTATGCAACCACGCAGCTGGACGGGCGGGGCGAATCCGTGAACTACAGCGCGCTCGATCTGCGGCTCGGATTGATCGCGGGCACGACGGTGTTCGATATCTTGAGCCCGTATCTGGTCGCGCGCGCGTTTGGTGGTCCAGTTTGGTGGCGCTACGAAGGCGAGCCGCAAACCGGGACTGACACATCGCATTTTCAAATTGGCGCTGGGATCACGCTGCGGCCGATCGAAGCTCTCGCCGTCTATATCGAAGGCATTCCACTCGGTGAGCGCGCGTTGTCAGGAGGCGCGTCGGTTGCATTTTGAAGCAATTTCCAGGTTGGGCCCTGGCGCCATTCGGTACCTGCCGCTCTCCGCGGCAGTCCTGCACACTGGCCAGCCGAGCGCGCTTCGGTCTGCTATGCCAGAGTGAGTGTCAGAAGTGTCAGAACCTCAGGTTTACGACTATCTAATCGTCGGCTCTGGATTCGGTGGCAGCGTTTCTGCGCTTCGCCTCGCGGAGAAGGGCTACGACGTGCTCATGCTCGAGAAGGGCAGCGAGCTAAAAGCCGAAGACTTTCCCGCGACCAACTGGGACCTGAAGCGCTGGCTGTGGGCACCGCTGTTCGGGTTTCGAGGCCTGTTTCAGATGCGGCCGTTCCGGCATGTCCAAGTGCTCGCAGGCGCGGGCGTCGGCGGTGGCTCGCTCACCTACGCGAATACGCTGCCGATTCCGAAGCATGGCTTCTACGCGAGTCCGGCCTGGGCGCACTTGGCCGAGTGGGAAAGCGAACTCGCGCCACACTATCAAACGGCGCGGCGAATGCTCGGTGCGGCGCCAACTGACTTTCTGACGCCGGCTGACGCGCTCTTGAAAGACCTCGCGACCGCGCTCGGTACGCCGGAGGCGTTCGAAAAGCCGCACGTCGCAGTGTTCACCGATTCGCCGGGTAAGACCGTGCCCGATCCGTATTTCGGCGGCGAAGGGCCTGCGCGAACTGGTTGCATCCGCTGTGGCTCGTGCATGACCGGTTGCCGGTTCGGCGCGAAGAACACGCTCGACAAGAACTACCTCTACTTCGCGCGCAAGCTCGGACTGACGTTGGAAGCGGACACCGAAGTCGTACACGTTGCTGAAGCGGATGGCGGCGGCTACGTCGTGCGCGCGCGCGTCGGCAAGACTTGGTTCGGCCGCGAGTCGCGCGAGTACCGCGCGCGGCACGTGATCTTCTCGGGCGGCGCACTCGGGACGAACTCACTGCTGTTGCGGATGCGCGACGACTCGACTGCGCTACCGAAGCTGTCGGCGCAGCTCGGCCGCCGCGTGCGGACGAACTCCGAGAGCTTGATCTGCGTGACCGTTCCCGGCGCGCGCGAGGATCACGCAAAGGGCATCGCGATCAATTCGCTCTTGCAGACCGACGAGCACTCGCACCTCGAGATGGTCCGTTACGGTACGGGCTCGGGGTTCTTCCGCACGATCGTGAGCGCGCCTCACGTCGCGGGGCGCACCGGCTTCTTGATGATCTTCCGGATGCTGCTCGCGATCTTGCTGCATCCCTGGCTCTTCTTGCGCGCATCGTTCGTCTCGGATTGGGCGCGCACCACGATGATCCTGCTCTACATGCGCTCGACCGAAGGCACACTTCGCTTCGTGCGCGGCGCGTTCGGCATCATGAACACGCAGCTCGAGAAGGGTGAGCGACCGAGCGCTGCGATGCCGGAAGCGACCGCGCTCGCGCTGCGAATCGCAAACAAAGTGGGTGGCATCGCGCGCTCGACGTTCTACGAGCAGATCTTCAACGTGCCGACCACCGCGCACATCTTGGGCGGTTGCTGCATGGGCGACTCCGAGCAGAGCGGCGTGATCGACCAGCAGCATCGGGTGTTCGGCTACGACGGTTTGTACGTGATCGACGGCTCGGCGATCTCGGCCAACATCGGCGTCAATCCGTCGCTCACGATTTGTGCGCTCGCTGAACGCGCGATGACGTTCATTCCGAAGAAGGCGGAGTTGCCGCGTGAAGAGAGCGCTGCAGTTGCCGTTGCTACTGCCACTGCCGCCGTGAGCCGTACCGGCTGACCCGGTCAGAAGTTGCCGCTGTAGCGAAGCACCGCGCCTTGGTGCGCGAGATCCGGATCGACTCGGAGCGCGCCAGCCGGCCGTGACTTTGGGGACGATCCGCGGTCGACGAGGAACACGATGATCGCCGCACCGGCGCTCGCGATTGCAACGCCGAGCGCGATGTTCGCCACGACGTAGTCGCGTTTGCCGCTATCGATCAACTCGTCGAGGTCGTCGCAGCGCGAATTCGAGCGGCATTTCTTCGCGTCTTCGTACTTTTGGTGTCCGAGCACGGCAAACGTCGTGAAGGCAGCTGCGCCTGCGAGTGCGACTCCACCCAGAACCCAAGTCCCAGTCGGAACGCCACCGTTGCTCTTGCCCGCTTTCGGGTGCTCCGGCGCCTGCGTGAATTCGGGTAGGGCCATCTGGCCCGGCTTTTCGGGCGCACTCGGCACGAGCGGGCCGAACTGAATCCGGACGATCCGGTTCTTTTCTCCCTGGCGGATCGACACGGTCTCTTCGACCGCAGCTCGCGGCGGCGCTTCGAACCGAAACGTGTAGGTCCCCGGGTCGATCTGGATCGCGCGCCCATCCGCGCGTTCGGAGATCGCCCTGCCGTTCGCGAGCACGCGCGCTTCGACGACGTCTTGCCCGGCCTCGTCGCTCACCGCGAACACGACTGACGACAAACTTGCCTCAACCTCGTTCATCCACGTGGCGCAATCGTTCGCGACGAGTGCGGGGCAGCCTTCTTGCGCGCACAGCATGAGCCGTTCGTGTGCGGCTAGCAGCAGCCCTTTCTTCCGCAACATTTGCGATTCGGCGTGCGCGGCGAGGCATTCGCTGCGCTGCTGGGCAGCGACGTTGTCGACGATGCAGGCGAGAGCCACGAGGCCGAACCCCATGGCCCATCCAAGCCGTATGCGGAAAAGCTGACTGAAACTAAGCGCGATCACTCGGGCGAACCCCGGTACTGAGGCGGGAGTCTACACTGAAGTCGAGAGCACAAAGCCAGCTTGTAAAGCCTCGAAATCGCGCATTCTCGGTTCTGCCGCAGAGGTTGACCCGCACCCGCGCAGCGCGAATAGTGTCGCCCGCATGGGTGCTTTGAACCGTAGCGCTGGGGGGACCGTCGCCGCGAGCGCATCCACACCTGCGAACGAGCTGCGCTACGAGCTCTTTGGAGAAATCGCGTCAGGCGGAATGGCGAGCGTGCGTTATGGGCGCCGCATTGGCCCGCTCGGGTTTGCGCGGCCGGTCGCGGTCAAACGACTGCACGCACAGTTCGCAAACAACCCCGACTTCGTCTCGATGTTCATGGATGAAGCGCGGCTGTCGGCGCGGCTGGTGCACGCGAACATCGTTGCGACGCTCGACGTGATGCTGAGCCCCGGTGAGATCTCGCTCGTGATGGAGTACGTGCACGGCGAGTCACTCGGCGTGTTGCTCGAGAAGTCGCAAGAGTTTCGCGAGACGGTACCGGTGCGGATCGCGGTGAGCATGTTGGCGTCAGTGCTGCATGGTCTGCATGCGGCGCACGAGGCGACCGACGATCAGCACAACCTGCTGCACGTCGTGCATCGCGATGTCTCCCCCCAAAACATCTTGGTGGGTGCCGACGGCGTGCCACGGATGATCGACTTCGGGATCGCGCGGGCGCTCGGTCACATGCGCAGCACGCCGAACGGGGAGATCAAAGGCAAGCTCGCGTATATCTCGCCGGAGCAGCTGTCGGGTGGGGCGGCCGATCGGCGTGCGGACATCTATGGCGCTTCGGTGGTGCTGTGGGAAACACTCGCCGGTCGAATGTTGTTCGACGCCGACTCGGAGTCGGCGCTCGTGCACAAGGTTTTGCAATCGGCGGTTTCGCCTCCGAGCGCGGTAAACCCGGGGGTGCCTCGCGCGGTGGACGAGATCGTGCTGAAGGGACTCGCGCGCGATTCGAAGCAGCGCTTTGCGACTGCGCTCGACATGGCACTCGCGCTCGAACGCGCTGTGGCGCCCGCGACGCAATCCGAGGTGGCCCGCTGGCTGGACCGACTGATCGGCGACAAGCTCCGGAACCGCGCTCGCGCACTGACGCTGATGCAGGAGCACGGGCCGCCCGAGCGGACCCCAGCTGCGGTACCGCCCCGGGCGAGCTCGCCCGAGACGCGGAAGATCGAGCTCGCGAGCTCGCAGCCGGGCTGGCCGAAGTTGCCGGAGCGGGCGGAGAGTCTTCCGATTTCAGCGCCGCCAATCGATGACTCGGTCATCAGCTCGGATGGGCGGCCGAGCTCGGAGATCCGGTTGCGCGGTCGTCGTCACGCGATGCGCGGGTTGGCTCTGGGGTTGTTCGTCGCGGCCGTCGCCGTTGCAGCGCTCGCGTGGTCCCAGCTGCGCGGCGGACACGAGGAGCGGCAGGATGTGCCGTTGGTGAAACCTGCGCCGGAGCTTCCGTCTGCGCCGGTTGCGCCGGTTGGACCGCTCGAGATTCAGGAACCTTCCGAAGAGCCGCCGGGCCAGCCCGCCGGGGTCGCTCCCGTCGAGGAGCCGGAGCAGGAGTCGCTCGAAGCGGTATCAGACTCGCCGCCGCCGGCCGGGAAGCGCGCGAACGTGCGCGCGAAGCGCGTGCCGGCACGCAAACCGGAATCGAAGCTGCAGCCCGTGACACCCAAGAAGCCGAACTGCGACCCCTACTACTACATCGATCACGAGGGCATCCGGCGTCCGAAGCCCGAGTGCCTGTAGTGGTGGAGCTACCGGGACACGCGCAACTCTCCCCCGCCACTCGTAGTTGCGGCGCGATGCGAGCGGTGATTGACGCTGGTGGCAGCGCCGACGTAACCAGGCATACGCATTGCACTACCGACGTTCCATGCCGTTGCGACTCGCGCTCAGCGTGCTTTTGGTGGCTGGGTGCGCTCCGAGTGTGTTCGACGATCTTCGCAATTCCGTCCGCGAAGATGCGGGGCATCGCCCCGTAGAGGTCGATCGCGACTCGGGAGACTCCGAGACCGACGCTGCTTCGGATGGCGAAGTCGGTGCAGGCGGCGCAGGCGGCAAGACCGATTCAGAGGCGGGGCGCTCGAGCTCGAGCTCGG
>Ga0193752_1000591_pt1 | contig 34019 bp, 23 predicted proteins | sample H1c1metaG_FD_144924 | JGI IMG/M metagenome (GOLD analysis project Ga0193752, IMG submission 144924) | Soil microbial communities from a riparian zone of the East river system, Colorado, United States - H1c1 | ecosystem: Environmental > Terrestrial > Soil > Riparian zone | place: USA: East River... | reverse complement strand
GACGAACTCGGCCGCGTCCTGTATACCTGCACGCTACCGGGCGCCCGTAATTGAGCTGCCTTCGCAGCACGCTGGGTAGTTTGCAATTGCTTCTCGAGATTGCTTGCTTTGACCCAGAGCACGCCCGCTCCGGCGGCGGCGATCAGGGCGACCGCTCCCAAAACAAGCGCCAATTTGCGTGCTTCCTGCGGCATGCCTTTGAACCCAGATGGTTTGGGTTCGTCATCGTCATCCTCGTCATCGAGGCCGGCTGCGTCGATCGACGTATCGGTAGCGGTAGGATCGAAGCCTCCGCCATCTGCGCCCAGGACGCCGCCGCCCGCCAGCTTCGACTTCACGCCGGCGGGAATGGGAAGCGTATTCAGGACATCGGGGTTTTGCCGGCAGAATTTCTCGAAGTCGCGTGCTTCGCGTACCGTGAGATCGCCCGACAAGTAACGCTCGACGATGCGCTGGCTTTTGATGTAAGTACGATCCATGACTTGCTTACTCGGTTGACCGGCGCTAACACTAATTGTTTTATGCTGCAGCGGCAAATGCGGTGCATCGATTTGATCGGCCGCACCGGCAAAGTGCGTATCCGAACCGCTGACGGCTTTTTCGGTGCTGGCCGCTACAGTCGTTTCGGCCCATCGGACCCGCGCGCAGCAGGATTATTGGATGTCCGCTCGCATTGCCTTCCCACTGGGCGGCTGGATCGGGATTTGCATTGAGTGGATGTCATGCTTCCATAAAGGCAACTTGTGTCGATTCACGTCGCGCTCCATCACGTTTCGCAGTACCGGTACGATCGCCGCGTGTCGCTTGGGCCGCAAGTCGTGCGCCTTCGACCCGCGCCGCATAGCCGTACGCGCATCCTTTCGTACTCACTACGGGTGGAGCCGGAGGACCATTTCGTCAATTGGATGCAGGACCCGCAGGGAAATTACCTGGCGCGGCTGCATTTTCTGGAGAAAACCGAACATCTCAAGGTCACCGTCGACCTGGTCGCCGAGATGTCGGTGCTCAATCCCTTCGATTTCTTCTTAGAGCCGGAGGCAGAGCAGTCGCCCTTCGACTATGACACCGCGTTGAGTGCCGAACTTGCGCCGTACCTCGTGACCGCGCCGCTGACGCCGCGCTTCAAGGAATATCTCGCAAAGATCGACCGGCGCAAACAACGCACAATTGATTTTCTGGTCGCCTTGAACCAGCAGCTCTCAAACGATATTCGCTATTTGATTCGTCTTGAACCGGGTGTGCAAAGTCCCGAAGAGACGTTGAGCAAATCCGCCGGGTCGTGTCGCGACTCAGGCTGGCTACTCGTTCAGCTGTTGCGGCACTTGGGGTTCGCCGCACGTTTCGCATCGGGCTATCTCATTCAATTGAAAGCCGACGTGAAGTCGCTGGATGGTCCGTCCGGCGCTGCGCAAGACTTCACCGATTTGCATGCCTGGTGCGAGGTCTATTTGCCCGGTGCGGGCTGGATTGGCCTCGATCCCACCTCGGGTTTGTTTGCGGGCGAAGGCCACATACCGCTGGCGTGTTCGCCTGAACCGTCCTCTGCGGCGCCGATCAGCGGCGAGCTGGAAGAATGCGAAGTCGAGTTCTCGCACGAGATGAGCGTGACGCGAATTTGGGAAGCGCCCCGCGTCACGAAACCGTATAGCGAAGATCAATGGCGCGCAATCGACGCACTGGGTCAACGCGTCGACGCGGACCTGCAAACTCAAGATGTCCGGTTGACAATGGGCGGTGAACCCACATTCGTGTCGATCGACGATCCCGATGGCGCCGAGTGGAATACCGCAGCGTTGGGACCGAAGAAACGGCGCTTAGCGACGGAGTTGTTTCACCGTCTGCGTAAAAAATACGCTCCACACGGTGGAGCGTATTTTGGACAGGGCAAGTGGTATCCGGGCGAGCAAGTGCCGCGCTGGTCATTGAATTGCTTTTGGCGTCGCGATGGCGAGCCGGTTTGGAGCGACCCGGATCTCTACGCCGACGAAACGAAAAACTACGACGCCACCGAGCAGACGGCGCAACTCTTACTGCAATCAATTGCAACGCGGCTGTCGCTCGACCCTAAGTTTGTATTCGCAGGCTACGAAGACGTCTTCTATTATTTGTGGCGCGAACGCAAGTTGCCGATCAACGTCGATCCGTTCGATGCAAGACTCGAAGATCCTCTCGAACGCGCGCGTTTGATGCGAGTGTTCAGCGCAGGTCTCGATCAAGCCGTCGGTCACATTTTGCCGCTTAACTGCAGCGCAGGCCGTTGGCAGACTACATCTTGGTTCCTACGCACGGATCGTTGCTATTTGATTCCGGGCGACTCGTCGATGGGCTATCGGTTGCCGCTCGATTCACAGCCCTGGGCTAAGAAATCCGACTATCCCTATTTGCATGAGCGCGATCCGGCGGAGGAGTTGCCGCCGCTGCAGCGGCATGCCGAACTGCGGCAACAAATGCGCAACGTGCGGCCTGAAAAACCCGATCCGCGCGCCGCTGAGGCAGCAGGCGAGCGCGAGCGAGCGCCGTCGCAGCATGAGTCTGCGCATTGGATCCACAGAACAGCCATGTGTGCGCAAGCACGAGATGGCGTGTTGTACGTCTTTATGCCACCGACACCGCGGCTCGAGGACTATCTCGAGTTGGTGACTGCCGTGGAGCTGGCGGCGCGCGAGCTTCGACAACCCGTCATCCTCGAAGGCTACGAGCCGGCCGCAGATCGACGCTTGAACTCTTTCCGTGTAACGCCCGATCCTGGCGTCATCGAGGTGAATATTCACCCGTCCGAGAATTGGAATGAGCTGGTCGATCGAACGACGCATTTATACGAAGCGGCCCACTACACACGGCTGACCAGCGAGAAGTTCATGCTGGATGGCCGTCATACTGGAACGGGCGGCGGCAATCACTTTGTGCTCGGCGGCGCCACGTCGTTCGATTCGCCGTTCTTGCGACGTCCGGATTTGCTGCGCAGCCTGCTCAGCTACTGGCACAACCATCCATCACTGTCGTATTTGTTCTCCGGTCTATTCATCGGGCCGACATCGCAAGCGCCGCGCGTGGACGAAGCGCGCAACGATTCGCTGTATGAGTTGGAGCTCGCGTTCAAGCAATTTCCAAAACGCGATGCCGAGAATCCGCCGTGGCTCACCGATCGTCTCCTGCGGAATTTACTCATCGATGTGACCGGCAACACGCATCGTTCCGAATTTTGCATCGACAAAATGTATTCGCCGGATGGACCGACGGGCAGGTTGGGATTGCTCGAGCTGCGCGCCTTCGAAATGCCGCCGCATGCGCAAATGAGCCTGACGCAGCAGTTGCTGCTGCGCTCGTTGATCGCGCGATTTTGGAAAACACCGTACGAACCGGCGCGACTCGCACGGTGGGGGACGGAACTGCACGATCGATTCTTGCTGCCGCATTTCGTGCAGGAAGATCTTCGCGATATCGTGGAGGAGCAAACGGCCGCCGGCTTTCCGTTACAACTCGACTGGTTTGCGCCGCACTTCGAGTTCCGCTTTCCCAAGTACGGCGACTACGCGTACAAAGGGTTGGAGATGGAATTGCGGCAAGCGCTGGAGCCGTGGCACGTCATGGGCGAGGAAGGCGCACCGGGCGGCGCGGTGCGCTACGTGGACTCGTCGGTGGAGCGCATGCAAATCAAAATCACCGGGCTTGCGCCCGATCGCTACGTACTGGCTTGTAACGGTCACGCGATGCCGTTGCGCCCGACCGGCAAAGTCGGGGAATTCGTCGGCGGCGTGCGGTATCGCGCCTGGCGACCCGCGTCTGCCTTACATCCGAGTATCGGTGTGCACGCGCCGCTGACCTTCGATCTCATCGACACGTGGTCCAACCGATCTGTCGGTGGGTGCCAGTATCACGTTGCCCATCCCGGCGGCCGCGGCAACGAGAAGTTTCCGGTCAATTCATTCGAGGCCGAAAGCCGCCGGTTGGCGCGCTTTTTCCGCATGGGACATTCGCCAGGGAACCGCTCAGCGTCGCTTACGTCGAATGAATTGACCGGAAATCGGTGTAGTCCTTGTTCAGTGTTCCGCAGAACCAATGTCCCTGCCTCTTCTCCAGACCTACGGCGGCGATGCCGCGCGCTACGACGAACTGCTCGCAGATGACGGTTCCGTGCGCGCGCACTGGCAAGCTATTGTCGGTCGTTTGGGCAGCGATGGGGACGAAGGACTAAAGCGCGGCGTCGAACTCGCGCGCCGTCTCATCGTCGAGAACGGCGTCACTTACAACGTTTACGCCGATCCGCAAGGACGCGATCGACCGTGGGTACTCGATCCGCTCCCGTTGGTGTTGCCGCCTAATGAATGGGCCACCATCGAAGCGGGCGTAGCGCAACGGGCACGAGTGTTGAATTCGCTATTGGCGGATCTCTATGGCCAGCAGAAGCTGATCGAGAATGGAGTCGTGCCGGCCGAGTTGGCGGTAGGGCATCCCAATTTTCTTTGGCCGTGCCGTCATGTCGTGCCGCGCGATGGCCGCTGGCTGCACATCTATGCTGCGGATTTGGCGCGTGCACCCGATGGCCGCTGGTGGGTACTCGCCGACCGCACGCAAACACCATCCGGCGCGGGCTATGCACTTGAGAATCGGGAGATCGTCGAGCGCGTGTTTCCTGACTTGCTTCGCGAGTTATCCGTGCGTCCGATCGATCGTTTTTTTGGCGCTTTGCGCGAGCAAATGCTCGCCGCAGCGGACGCGACTTCGCTCGCCGTCGTACTGACACCAGGACCTTTCAACGAAACTTATTTTGAACATGTGTATCTCGCCCGCCAGTTAGGGTTGCCACTCGTGCAGGGCGCCGACCTGACGGTTCGCGATGCGACTGTGTATTTGAAGACGCTGGCCGGCTTGCGCCCCGTGCATTCCATCTTGCGGCGTTTAGACGATGACTACTGCGATCCCGTGGAATTGCGAAGCGATTCGGCATTGGGTGTACCGGGTCTCTTGAGCGCCGTGCGTGCAGGCAAAGTAGTGCTTGCGAATGCGTTGGGGACGGGCGTGCTCGAATCGGCAGCGTGGCAGGGATTTTTGCCCGGCGCCTCAGAGTGGCTCACCGATGAGAAGTTGCTGCTACCTTCAGTCGCGACGTGGTGGTGCGGCGAACGTCCGGCACTTGAATACGTACTCGCGCATCTCGATGAGTTGGTGATCAAGAACGCGTTCCCGAACCAACGCTTCGAGCCGGTATTCGGCCGAGATCTCAGTGCGAAGGCGAAAGCGGATCTCGGCGCGCGAATCCGGGCGCATCCTCATGCGTACGTTGCTCAAGAGCGATTCAAACTCTCGCAGGCGCCCAGCTGGCGAACGTCCGGGAACGATGGGCTAACGGCTCGCTCCCTCTCTGTACGCATCTACGCGATCGCCACCCAAAACGGCTATGCCGTGTTGCCCGGTGGGTTGTCACGCATTGCTTCCGAATCTTCCGCAGAAATTGTATCGACGCAGCGCGGTGGCAGCAGCAAAGACGTGTGGGTGTTGGCGCCGCCCACGCACACGCAAACACAGGCGCAAGGCCAGACTCAGGTGCAGGCTCAGGGCCAGATTCAGGCGCCGAACGTGCTCGCAGCGCAGAAAAGTGTCGGGCAAGCCATCACACGCCACGATGAATTGGCCTCTCGTTTAGGCGAGAACCTATTTTGGTTGGGCCGCTATACCGAGCGCTGCGAAGGTAAGGCGCGTTTGCTGCGGATGACGTTGGCAGCGCGCAGCCAATCCGACGCTTGGGTAACCGCTGTCGCGATCTGTCGCTACATGGGTGTCATCGTGGACGACGATTTCACCGCCGAAACGTATTTCGATGCGAATAATCCATTAGGACTGCCGGCCGACGTACAACGGCTTGCCTGGTGCGCCACACAAAGCCGCAGCCATCTATCCGCCGAACATTGGCGCACGATCAATCTATTGAAGCGGCAACTACAAGACGCGACGACAACGCCTATCGAACAGCGTGAGGCCTTGGACCGATTGCTGCTGACGGTCATGGCGCTTGCTGGATTCGTGTTGGACGATATGGCGCGCGACGATGGCTGGCGATTGCTGATGTTGGGTCGGCACCTTGAGCGTCTGCAATTCCAATGCGACCTGCTACGGCTGCGCATCGCGGGCGAGCCGGCGCCTACGCAAACCGATTTGGAGTGGCTGCTCGGCATCAACGGCAGCACCGTGGCCTATCGTGCTCGGTATATGTCCGCTCCGCGATTGACGCAGACGTTAGAGCTGCTGATCAAAGACGAAGAGAACTCTCGCTCGCTGGCGTTTCAGCACAAAACACTTAGATCGGTGAGTGCTGCGATCTCAACGTCGCTGCACGCGCCGATCGACAACGCGTTGGATGAACCTTTGCGTGCAATGAGTGAAATCGATCTTGGGGCGCTGGAAGGGGAGGGGCGAGGCGCCGTGTATGCGCGGTCGGTGATGAGCGATGCACTTCAAGCGGTTTCGGAAGCGGCTAGTCAGATGGGCGATCGGCTGTCGAATCGTTACTTCGCCCATGTGCGCTCCGAACTGCAGGTGACTGAAGCATGAGCGGTGCGCAAGAAACAGCACGCTATGTCGTTCGGCATGAAACGGAGTACGCCTATGCAGCGGAAGTTTCGCATGCGCATCAATTGCTGCATTTAACGCCTAGGCTGCTTGCTAGTCAGGTGTGCGCCTCGCATGCGCTGCGAATAGAGCCGATGCCCACGTATCGCAGCGACGCGGTCGATTCGTTCGGAAACCCAGTCGTTCGCGTCGAGTTCGATCAGCCACATCGGCATTTGCTTGTGACCGCGGACATGCGCGTGACGATTACGGCACCTATGACGGTCAATGCTCGCGAGTCTCTGGCCTGGAACAAAGTGCGAGATCTGATGACCTACACCGCCCGGCCGCGCTCGCCGCAAGATATCGACGCCGGTCAATTTCGGATGGAGTCGCCGCATGTTCGCCTGAAGCGCCGCATCATAGAATTCTCGCGCGATTGCTTTGCGCCCAACGAGCCGGTGCTTGTATGCGCCGATTTGCTGCTCGCAAAGTTGCATCGCGAATTGAAGTACGCGCCGAGTGAGACTCATATCGGTACATCGGTGATGGAGCTGCTCGAAACGCGCCGAGGCGTCTGCCAAGACTTTGCGCACCTGATGATCGCTTGTTGCCGAGCGCAAGGCTTGGCGGCGCGATACGTCAGCGGCTATCTACGAACGACCCCAGCGCCCGGCACAGAGAAACTGGTCGGAGCCGACGCATCTCACGCGTGGGTCTCGGTCTATGCGCCACCGTTCGGGTGGGTCGACTTCGATCCGACGAATGGCGTGCGAGTCGGGACGGATCACATCACGTTAGCGTGGGGCCGAGACTTCGGCGATGTGTCGCCATTGCGAGGTGTCATCGTCGGCGGCGGATCGCATCAACTGTCAGTGCGAGTGACCGTCACCGACGAGACCTGAACGCTGCCGGTCATTGGTCTTTAAGTCGTCGTCCTTGAGGGCGTTTGCGACTCGTCCACAACCAATGCTCCAAATTGCGCAGGTTGCCGAGGTCGGTGTCGTCGTCGTCCCAAAACTCCATCCATTCCTCCGACGGCGGCGGCACGAACTCGCGCGAACCGCTGGCGTGCAGGCACTCTGCAAAATGAGTCAATCGCTGGGTAAGCACGTGAACGGGATCCATGACGACATCCTCTTTGGGGATGCGGATAGAGTGCCTGCCGTAGATGAACGGCACGTTGGCGGCCGGTGACGGGTATGTGACGCGCTGGATGGTCGACCCAGTCTGATTGTCAACTACGAGGCTGCGGAGTACTTTGCCCTATGGCCGCCACCGTCCTGTTCCAGAGTCCGATCGTCACGGTCATCGACTATCGATGCACCGCGGGCCCTCATGACAAGCCGTTCACTGAGGTGCATCGCGCGCACTCCATTTCATACGTCCGTCGCGGCAGCTTTGGCTATCGTCTACGCGATACAACCTACGATCTCATCGCAGGTTCGCTCATGGTGGGGAATCCGGGCGATGAGTACATGTGTACGCACGATCATCACGAGTGCGGCGATGAATGCCTGTCCTTTCACTTCACTGCAGCAGCGGCTGCGCTATTGACGAATCCCTTGAAGAGCAGTCGACGAAATATCTGGCGCACAGGCGTGATGCCGCCGCTTCCCGCGCTGGTGACGTTGGGCGAGCTCGCGCAAGCCGTCGCTGACGGTCAAAGCAATATCGGCCTTGACGAAGCGGGGATTGCTTTCGCCAATCGCTTTGTCGCGGCTGTCGGATCGCAACGTCGACCCGCAAAGCCCAGTGCGCGCGATCGCCGCCGCGCTATCGATGCCGCGCGATGGATCGAGCAATACTCGCATCAAGACATGGATCTCGATCTTGTCGCAACCCAAGTGGGCTTGAGTCCGTTTCACTTCCTGCGCTTGTTTGCCGCTGTCACCGGCGTGACTCCGCACCAATACTTGGTGCGGTCGCGGCTGCGCCGTGCAGCGCAACTGTTGGCGGACGAAGAGCGATCCATCACAGATATAGCAGGAGATGTGGGCTTCGGAGATCTTTCCAACTTCGTCAGAACGTTCCATCGTGCGGCGGGCGTCTCACCACGCGCTTTCCGGCAGGTCGCTCGTGGGGACCGCAAGATTTTCCAAGAACGATTGGCGACAACTCAATAGGCTGACTCCCTCACTAAAGGAGAACAGCTATGTACGACCATCTCGGTTTCAAAGTTAAAGATTTGCCTAAGAGCGTGCGATTTTATACGGCCGCGTTGCAGCCTCTAGGCCATGTGCTCGGTTCCAACGATGCGTCCTATGCGGGCCTGGGTCCCAAGGATGCACCTGCGCTGTGGCTCTACGCGTCGACGGATTCAAAAGGGACGGGCGCACACATCGCGTTCAGCGCCGACAATCGCGCGGCAGTGGATCGCTTTTATAAGGCTGGCATCGAGAATGGCGGCAAAGACAACGGCCAACCGGGCCTGCGAGCCGACTACAGCCCAACATATTACGCCGCATTTCTGATCGATCCAGATGGCAACAATGTCGAAGCGGTCTGTTTGAAGTAAGGAGCAGCGATGGCGACTATTCAAAAAGAATTTGACATCGATGCGCCGCCCGAAAAGGTATGGGCGGCGCTGCGAGATTTCGGCGCACTGCATGAAAAGTTGGCGCCGGGCTTCATCACCGCGTGCACGGTGGAAGGCGACGTCCGCACCGTCACGTTCTTCAGTGGCACAGTAATGCGTGAGCGGTTGGTCGGTCTCGACGATCAACTGCGCCGAATTGCGTATTCAGTGATTGAAGGGCAAGCCACGCATCACAACGCCTCGGCACAAGTGTTCGACGCTGGCGAAGGCCGGTCGCGGTTTGTCTGGATTACCGACGTCTTGCCCGATGAGTTGGCCAGTTATATCGGGCCGATGATGGAGAAGGGCGGAGCGGCTGCCAAAGCCACATTAGAGAAAGGCTAGCGCGCGGGTTGGGTCGCGGGCGTTGCGGCAGTCAGACGTAGGCGGAAGACGCTGACTTGGTTGGCGCCCGACGTGCCGGCATCGCCGGACAGGCTGAGTTGATAGCGGGCCGGCGTTAGGCGTGACGAGTCGAGGAACACCTCGACGAAATTATCCTCTGCCTGCGCGAGCCCTTCGAGAGTGCCGACGGCAGCCAGTGCACCGTCCTCCGAGATACGTGCAAGGACTATGCGGTGACGCAAACGCTCTACATCAGAGCAATCTCGTTCGACGATTGCGACTGCAGCTTGCGCATAGCGACATTTCGCGGGCGCCGGCGTCTTGACGCAACAGTCGTAGCGTACCTGCGGGATCGTCGGCCCAATGGGCAGTGGCGAACTGCAATCACCATGGTTTAATACGCGGATTGCAGCCAGTGGAGTACGCAGTGAGTTCAAGCAAGTGGCCGATGCGCAGGGACTCGATTGGGATTGCCGGATTGCTGTGCATGCTGACGCCCCTGCTCGCAGGGGCGCAGTCGGCTTCCTCGAGTGATTACTGTAACGGCGCCACCGACGACTTCCAGCCGGTGCACCACGGGTTTTACTGGACCTGGGAAAACGATGCTGTGGGTGTCGTGAAGTCAGACAGCTACTACACGCAAGGCGCGCAAGTCGGTTACACAATCAAGTACAACCGCGATCCCGGATTCTTGGCTCGTACCGCCTCGCATCTTTGTAAGTTGGTCGGATTCAAAGCGAACGGCGAGCAAGGTTCCAAAGTATTGAGCGCCGGCTCCTTCTTTATCGGCCAGCAGCTCTTCACGCCAAAAGACACCGACGTCAACACGCCGATCCCAGACGATCGTCCTTATGCGGGCTGGGCGTACGCGGGCACCCGTCTTGAATTGTTACAGCCGCTCAAGTTGTCGGAAGATGGCCGGCGACGCTGGGTGACACACTCATTCGAGTTTCAAGCCGGAGTCGTCGGTCGACACGCGCAAGGAGAAGGCACGCAGCGCGCGTTTCACGATCTCGACGGCAGCAACCAATCGAATGGGTGGGACAATCAGATCTCCGATCGATTCGGCGGCCAAGCCTACTATACGTTCTCGACACGGCTCTTCTCGTTCGACATCGGTAACTGTTGTCAGGGAGCCAATACCGATGTGCTGTTTCACGGCGCGCTGGGCGCCGGCACATTGCAGACACACGCGGAAGTCGGCGCCGTGTGGCGCATCGGTAGAAACATGGGGCCGATGGCTCAGCGAACCGTCGTGCCGTCTGCTTTGTCCGCAACGATGCAACCGCTCAAGGCAGTTGAAACGCAGCAAGCTTTCCAGCCGAACATGGATACGAAGGAATGTTCATTCCTGTTTCGCGCAAAAGAGTGTTACGTGTTCGTGGCCGCGGCGGCACGCGCCGTCGACAAGAATATATTCGTCGAGCCGGCCGCGTCCGGTGCAGGTCGCGACATCGATCTCGAGGCGTATGTATATGAGCTTTCGTGGGGCGCGCGCGTGCGTTATCGATGGGCGCGATTCGATTACATCTCGACGACACGCAGTCGCGAATTTTCGCCCGCGCCTGCAAATCCATTGGAGCGCCGCGGCCGTCACGACTACGGATCGCTCACCATGAGTTGTTACGGCGCTTTCGATGGGTACGGCGGCGAATGGGAATGGGTGTGTCCGGGCTTTGTCGCAGCGCTGACAGGGTTCTTAGTGCTCAGATAGCCGCCTCAAGGTTTGCGCAGTGGGTCGCAATGGTGCGGCCAGCTCTGACTTTTGCGCCGGGTCGCGCCGTCGGAAAAAATTACAAAGAACAGCGGAAAAACCGCTAGAGGCGACGCTTTGCCGGGTGTCGAATTGCTTAACACCAGCATGAAAAAATGTAACTGCGAATGCAGTCACATTAAGTGCATTTCCGGCCGCATCCGCTTATCGCTTCGGTACTATCGCCGCGTCAACTAAAAATCTTCCGAAGGGCGATCCTATGAGCGATCAAATTACTCGCTACGAAGACCTCGAGCAGACCGACGTTTTGCCGCAGCTTGGGTATACGGCTGCGAACGCAGTCGATCAGGAAAATAGGCGCGAAAGGCCGGCCATCGCCGCCCCGCGCGCAGCGCACACCGATACATTACTGTCTCCAGCACCGAACGCCATTGCACGCGTCCTGCATAAACCAGACACGTCCGTGCACACGCTGCCCGCAAGGCCGTTGCCCATGGCGCTCGAAGTCGGCGGCATCCGCGGCAAGATTTCGGATCTCGAATCGAAGCTGCTCGAAGCCCAGGAGCGCAAGGCCGATCTTAACAAACAGCTGCACCAGATCGACCAGCGCGCGCGCGAATCTGAAAATCGTGCGATCAAGGCCGAAGCCAGCCAAGTCCTGCAATCGTCCGAGCTGTATCGCGCGACGCAACGCGCCACCGATGCTGAGCAACGCCTCATTGAACAACGCGTGCAACTCGAGGCACAGATTGCAACGCTCGAGCGACAAGTGGTCGATGCTAAAGCGCGCAGCGAACAACGTGCCGGTCAGCTCGAGCAAACCCTTCATAAGGAAGTCGAACGCGTTGCGTTAGTAGAGCGCGAATCGAGTGCGTTCAAGGTGGACGTCGAGCGCCTTCGCGCCGATCTCTCTACCGCACAAGAAACGATTCATAGTCTCCAGGACCGGGTAGCGACGCAAACGAAGACGGCTGTGGAGATGTCGCAGCTGTACGCGCAACAGACTGCGCAGGCGGAGTCATTCTCGGCTTCAATGGCCGACAACCAGGGCAAGATTTCGCAGCTGCAAGCGGCCAAGTTGGAAGGCGAAGACTTGATTGCCTCGCTACAGCGTCAAACGCGCGACGCATCCGAACAATTGTCGCGATTGGATGCTGAAGTACAACAGCAACGGTCGCTGGCGAGTGGCCTTGAGCAGAACCTGCAGCAGCGCGATCGTAGCGTAGCCGAGTTGCAGTCTCGACTTGAAGGTCGCGATGCCAGCATCAGCGAGTTGCTATCGGTCAAAGCAGAACTGTCCAGTACTCGTGAGGAATTGCGCTCCGAGCTCAGCGCCGCGCGTGCGGTGGTGCTAGAGCGGCAAGAAGAAGCGACTCGCCTGTTAGCGGTGCTCAAGCAGCAAGAAGCCCGCATCAGCGACTTGGAAGCGGCCAACGCAGCAGCAAACAGAGCCGTGCAGGAACGCGAAGCGACGATTGCCGTCGAGCAGGCGCGAGTACTGGCGGCGGAGGAGCGCATTGCTGCGGCGACACTAGACATCAAAGCATTGCGCCAGCGACTCGATAAGCAAGAAGAAGATATCGACTCGTTGCAGACCGATCTTCAAACGCGATCTGAAGAACTTTCCGAGAGCCGCACCGAAGTGGGCACATTGCAGCGTTTGCATACCGCGTCCACGGAAGAGCGGGGCATGCAGGCGACAGCGCTGAGCGATTTACGAACACAACTGCGTCATACGGAAGCGGAACGCGATCAGCTGGATGGCGATCACCGCGCGGCTCGCGCTGATTTGGCGGTTGCACAGGAGCGTTACGACGAAGTAGTCGAAGCGATCGTGGTTGCCCGCGAAGGAATCGCAATGCGCGACCAGCGGAATACTTCGTTGGAGCATGAGCTGCGAACCGTGGCGATGCGACTCGACGAAGCGAATGGTCGCGCAAAGCACGCAGCCGCGATGGCAGACAAGCTCGGCCAGGAAGTTCAAGACCGCGACGGCAAAATTTCCGCGCTGGAACAGAAACTGGCGGAGCACATTTCCGCGCTAAGCGCTATCGGTCAGGACATCGAGCGTGTCAACGCAACTCACCCAAGTGACGGTTTCGCATCCTTGGGGTACACCCTCGAGGACCTCACGAAGGCGGGCGTCGTGCATCGTATTACGCGTGCTACCACGTCGGTAGGCCGCAGCGACAGCAACGATATCCCTATCGACTCGACGTCGGTGAGCCGTTATCACGCGCGCCTATTGGTGAAGCCGGAAGGCGTGTGGTTGGTGGACCTGCAAAGCACCAATGGCTGCGGCGTGAATGGACGCCGGGCATCGCGACTGATTCTGTGCGACGGCGACGTAGTGATGATTGGCCACTGCAAGTATCGCTTTAGCATGGAGAGCGTGTCTTCGAGCGCCTCGGCAATCTCCGAGCTGGAAAACGCGACACCGATCGGTGGTGTGTCGCTGCTTGCGCCGGCCGCGAATGCCGATACTGCCGTTCGGCATCACTAAAGAGAGCGGGGCCTTTCGGCCCCATGATTCTAACAAAGGCGGCCTTCGGGCCGCTTTTCTATTTGGAGGCGAGTGTTAGGCCTCGGACGACAGTCCTTCAGCTCAGGCCTCCAAGTCAGACCTATTGCTTCGGTCACGGATTCAGGTTGAAAGCTTGCGGTAAATCCATTAGTGGACTATATTCAAGATAAGTCCATTAGTGGATTTTCGATATGTCAACTGAAAAATTACAGACCCAGGCCAAGTTCACCCCCGATCAGTTGGGCTCAACGGCGCTGACCGCTTTTTTCAATATCGCTACGGCCTGGGGCTTAAGCCCAGACGATGAGCGCACGCTGCTGGGAACGCCCCCACGCTCCACCTTCTTCAAGTGGAAGAGCGAACGCGCGGTACGTCTGCCGCAGGACACGTTGGAGCGCATCAGTTACGTCATGGGTATCTACAAGGCCCTTCATATTCTGTTGCCGACTCCGGAAGCCGCAGATGCCTGGGTCAAGAAGCCCAATGCGGCCGGCATTACACAGGGCAAGTCGGCTCTGGAACGTATGCGCGGAGGGCACGTGTTGGACCTCGCGGATGTGCGCCGCTATCTAGACGCGCAACGCGGCGGGTAAGTGGTGAAGGAGGTCGAACCGCGCGCAGTCCGACTGCGCTGGTCGAAGATTTTTCGGATCATTCCGAGCAAATTTCCGCCGATCAATTTTTTCGAGCGCGTCGTTCCCGCCGAGCAAATGGAAGCGGCTTGGTATCTAGAGGGACTCACGAACGACCGACTACGCGATGAGACCGGCGATGTAACCTTGGTGCCCGAAGGCCAACGGGTCTCGGGCTCCGGCGCCAGTGTCGTGATGGCCGCCTTTACGCATATTGGTCTGCCAAGTCGTTTCAGCGACGGAAGCTACGGCGTTTACTACGCAGCGCGTACGCTGGAAACAGCTGTACGCGAGACGGCCTACCATCGCGCGCGCTTTCTCGCCGCGACAGCGGAGAGTGCCGGTGAAATCGACATGCGCGCTTATGTAGGAAAGCCGAAAGAGCCGCTGAAGGATATTCGCAGCGACAAGTTCAAGGCGCTGCACGATCCGGACGACTACGCACCGTCGCAAGTATTCGGGAACGCTCGCCGCGAGAAGGGCGATTGGGGCCTAGTCTACCGAAGTGTGCGCCACGAGGGCGGTGAGTGTATCGCTGTCTTCAAACCAAAGGCCGTCTCTATTCCAGTCTCGGGCGCGGCGCTGGCATACGTATGGGATGGCGAACGTATTACCCGCGTCTACGAAAAATCAGAAGTGCTGTTCGAACTCGATTAGCCGCCTACCTCGAAGCGTGTTCGCGGTCACCAATGCGCGCGAATTCCTAGCCATGCTCCGCGCGGTGGGCCCGCGCCGAAGAAGCCCGATTCGCTGAATTGCGGGAAGACTTCGTCGGGCTCGCCAAGCAGTCCGAAGGTTTCGTACTGTGCGTCGAACACGTTCTCAATACGTGCGAATAGCTTGAACTTATCGTTGATACGGAACTCGCCACGCAAATTCACTACCGTGAAGGGCTCGGTTGCCTCGAGTTCATTGATCTCATCGCCGCGCAAATACACGCCCGAGCGAAATGACACATCGCCGCCAATGCTCCAACGTTTTCCCATCGAATAGTCGGCGCCTAGATTGGCTTGGTGAGCTGGAATGCCGGGGATCACCGAGCCGCGCGAAACCCGTAGTTTGCCATCGCCGACAATTGCATCGGAGGTGCCTTGCTCCAGCGCTGGATGATTGGGACTGTTGATGATGAACTCATCTTCGAATATCGCCTTAACGTAGGTGTATTGCAGGTACCACTCGGCCCGCCCGACAGGGTGCGACAATTCCAATTCAACGCCCAAGCGGCGAGTATCGCCCACGTTAGCGAAAAAGCCGACATTGGCCTGCGCGCCGCCTGTGGTTTGAAAGAGAATGTCGTGTTCGTTAATTGTGTGGAATGCGCCAAGATGCCATCGCATCTTGCCAAACTCTCCGCGCGCGCCCAGCTCAGCGCTAGTCGCGACTACTTGCTCCAGCGGCGGATCGGCAAGAAAGGCGTTAGGCAAACTGCACGGTGCATCTTCGCTCGCGCACGCCAGCTCTACCGCTGTGGGCGCTCGCGCGGACTCGGACAAAGTCGCATACAAAAGCATTGTTGGTGCGACTCGAAACGTCGCACTTAACGCCGGATTGAAACGCGAGAACGAGTGATTGCCATTGAGCTTGGGCGTCTGTCCGCTGCGATCTTGCAGCTCGACGCGCGTCCGATCGTAGCGGCCGGAATAGGTTGCCGTAATGAATGGCGAAATATCGAGAGAATCCGAAAAGTAGAGACTGGCCGTCGACACGCGGCTGTCGATGGATGTGCGGAATTCGTCGGCGAATATTCCCGTTCTCGATGTCGCGCGATTGGCGAGCAGTTGCGCTACTTCGGTCTGCGAGGCAAACGATGTCCCACCACGGTTGATGCTGAAGCCGAACAACAGCGTATTGTGCCTGGCTCCAAAGTCGTACTTTCCGGACAATTGACCCGATGCGCCGTACCCTTCTTGGGTGCGTCGCCCAATGTTGTTGACGGCGTCTTGAGGCTGGCCAGCGATCTCCGCGTCGATCCTATTCCCGTGTTGATCCAAAACGGGTTCGATTGCCTCGTCATCCGTGAAGTTGCATGCATCATCGTCGTTCGAATCGATGAACCCGTCTTCAACCAGAAATTCGCCGTCGGGAAATACGCAAGCTTCGAAGATCGTGCCGTCCCCGTTGAACGTGTCCGTATCGAGCAATCGATAGAATGCGTTGCCCGACATCTTCATCGTGTCCGACAACGCTAACGATCCCGCCACCACCACCTGAGTCAAGCGATTCTCGGTGATGTCCGGATGCGTGAATACCGCAGCGCGATCGATTTCGAGCAGTTGTTCCGGGGACGCGCCGTTACCACGTAGGCCGCTTTGTGCATGCGTCACGCTAACATCGCCGCTTGCTCGATCGCCCCGAGCACTCAATGCGCCGAAGAGACGAATCGCGTCCGAAGCGGAATAGTCGCGCCAGCCGTCTTCCTCGAAGTAGTCGGCGTTGACGTAGTACCCAATGCCTTGACTATTACCGCCGGTTTGAATTGAGGCCACGCGGCGTCCGAACGAGCCGCCATAGACCTCAATTGCCGACCCGACGTAGTTGAAGCCGTTCTTGGTTTGCAGCGTCAATGCGCCGCCCAACGTGTTCAAACCGAAAACAGGATTCGAACCCGCCAGCAGTTGCACCGAGTCGATTGTCGAAAGAGGAATGAGGTCCCAATTGACGGTGTCGCCAAAAGGTTCATTCATGCGGACGCCGTTTTGATAGACGGTCAGACCTTGAGGAAGTCCAAGGAGCGGTGAGGCGGTGAAACCGCGAAAGTTTAAATCCGGCTGCAACGGATTGTTCTGCGCGTGATTGACGTTGACGCTGCCGAAATGGCGACTGAGAAAATCGCTCAGATCGAGTGTCTGTGATTTTTCGATTTGATCTGCGTCGGCGAACTGAATGTTGCCAGCAACGCGGTCGCGCGCGACCGTTATGTCGGCGGGCGCGATCACAACCACTTCATCCAGGACGTCCGGAACAGCGGCCAGCAGTGACGGGGCAACCGCGCCACTCAGCAGTAGGGCGGCTGCCGGGTAAAATCGAAACATGAGCGCTCCGCGAAGTTGGCCAGCAAGCGGCATGTGCCCAGCTTAGCAAGTGAGCTATTTTCGGCAGACAGGATTGGAATTTCACGTCGCTATGTCACGGGAACACACATTTTCACCGGCCAATCGGTGTTGCGATGGTCGGAGCAGGCGGGCAGACGCGCGGAAGCGGGCTCTAGCGGATATTCCGATTCACTAAGCCCCTATCATCTTGTAGCTTAAACGGGCGTGCAACGTATATCACGCCAGTCGCATCCGCTGATTGATGCGTCCGGCGACTGGAAGGAGACGTCCTCGCTTACGAGATTTTCTCGGCGCCGGCCGCTGCGAGCGCTTGCTTCACAACCTTCTTCGATTCGCCATCTTCGGTTTTCACGCCGATCAATACCGAGCCTGCCTTCAAGGCTTTCTCGTAATATTCCAGATCGTGCTCGGGAATTGCGGCCCCCACCATGCCGCCCACAATACTGCCCGCGGTCGCTCCGGCACCACCGCCGACAATTGCCGCCACAATCGGGCCTGCGGCAAGCAAGCCCAAACCTGCGCCGCCCGTAGCAATCGTGCCAACGGCAGTGAGTCCTGCGAGCAAGGCCCCTATCGCACCGCCACCTGCGGCACCGATCGCAAATCCTTCAGGTGCTTTCGAATGCGGCTCCACAATAAAGCCATCGCGATTGAAGTCGTCACTCGCGACCATGTTGATGTCCTCGGAGGGAATGCCCTGTGCCTCCAGGTAGCGCACCGCATTCGCTGCATCGGCGGACGACTTGTAAAGTCCGGTAGTGACGTTCGACATGAGACCTCCTAGCCATTATTTCGCAGTCTCGTCCTTTGCTGTTTCGTGGTCGTCAGCCAGACATCCACGACGGACCGGCTAAACCTGCGCGATTTTCGTCAAGGCTAGAGTATCGGGCGGCCAGTGCCGGTGGCATAGGTGCGAGCAGTGAGTCTAAGTAAGCCTTCGCCTACCCATATCCGCTCGCCCTATCGGCCAGTGCCCAACGCTCTCGCAGCTGCTAAAGTCTCAGCGCTTTGACAAGTTGGCCAGAGGGCGGATAAGGACTGACATGAAAGCCGATCGGTTCTGGTGGTCAAACTTCAGCGGCGCGACGCCCTGGGCCGCCGTTGCGGTGGTGCTGCTGATTACCGCCTACGTCAATGAGACGATTGCCCTTGATTCCCTGTCATTCGATTCGCAGCCACTGTACGAGCAGTCCATGTCCGAGCAAGGTGTGAGCTTGGTGGCTGCAGCAACTTATCTGCGGGCCAGGACGGGGTGGGGAGTTCCGGCAATCGGCTTCGCACTAGTGGCCATCGCGGCCGTGTTGACCGCGCTCTTTGTCATTGCCCAGTCATTCAAAGACCTTGCTATACGCGATCGCATCCGCGGATCGATCACGATCATCTTGGCAGCGGCGGCGTTGCTAGCGGCCGCGATCTACGCAGGGGAATCGGTGATTAGCGAGCCGGCGGTGACCAGCGAACTTCGCAAGGCAACGATGCATCGGACAACTGCGACTCATGCTGTTGCGATGAGCACGATGTTCGACACGATCTCTTATCTGGTCTTCTTGCTATTGCTTGCTGCCGCAAGCGCCTCGCTCGTGTGGTCGAAAACTAGCGCACCCACTCCCGCATCTTTGGCGCTGCGCCTAAGACAAACCCGTTGGTTGCTTTATGCGGGCGCGGCCGCGCTAGTGTTGCGCGCGATCGAAATGCATGCACTCTATCGCTGGCCCAGCGTTTGGCTTTCGAAAGAGATGGGCGCCGCAGTCGATCAGATGGCGCTGTCGCTCAGCACTGCGCATGGCGCGTTCTATAGTGCGGTGTTGATGGCTTTGTACTTGCCCACGGCGCTGACGTTGCGGATGAGATCGAAGTCGTTAGCCATTGCGGCGGTCGGTGGCGGTGAGCAACAAGAAGCTTGGCTTGCTAAGGAAGGGCTCAGTCTATCGCCGTTCAAAGAAATGACCAGCCTGATGATCACACTAGCCCCACTGCTTGCAGGCGGTCCGGTCTCTAAGCTATTCGGCGCACTAGCCGGCTAGTTTCTCGGCGCAGGTCGCTAGGCTCAAGGTTCTAGGTTCTAGGTTCTAGTCCAGCGTTTCAATCCCGAATCACCAATCACCAATCACCAATCACCAATCACCGGTCACTGTCTAGCGATACCGGCTCATAATCTTGTCCAAGTTCTTCGCGCCGGGCGTCAGTTTTTCGTAAGGAAATAGATTCAACGCCTGCGAGGGTGTGCGATTCATTTCGTGCATGTCCCGGCTTCGGGCATCGATATAGATGAGTCCTGTGACGTATTCCCCCTCTTGTTGGCGCTCTCCAATATAAGCGAGAGCTTTGCCGCGATGAGTGGGGTCGTACTTTTCATCCAGCTTGCGCAGCAGCACTCGACTGCCATCATGCATCGTGACCGGCATGGCATTGCCGGCCTCGTACGATGCCGTGATCTCTTCGGCGTGAGGCACGAAATCGGCGTGCACGACTTCGTCGTAGTGCTCGCGCACGTATGCATAGCTTTTGGTCGAGCCTTCGTGATCGTTGAAGCTCACACACGGCGACAGGATGTCGATCAGTGCAAAGCCTTTGTGTTTCAAGCCGGCTTGCATCAACGGCACCAGTTGCGCCTTGTCGCCGGAGAAACTGCGCGCAACAAACGTAGCACCCAAATTCAGCGCGACCGTGACGGGATCGATCGGTGTGTATTGATTCGCTTCGCCCTTCTTCGGCTTACTGCCGATATCTGCCGACGCAGAAAACTGCCCCTTAGTGAGGCCATACACGCCGTTGTTTTCCAGCACGTACAACATGTTCACGTTGCGGCGGATCGCGTGCGTAAATTGTCCCATGCCGATCGATAAGGTATCGCCGTCACCCGACACGCCGATGTAGTGCAAGTCGCGATTGGCGCCACTCGCGCCGGTCGCGATGGATGGCATGCGGCCGTGCACCGAGTTAAAGCCATGACCGCCGCTGACAAAATAAGCCGTTGTCTTCGAGGAACAGCCGATACCGGATAGTTTCACAACAGTCTCGGGCCTCAGCGACAAACCCCAGACCGCCTCAATAATCGCGGCGGTCACTGAATCATGGCCGCAGCCTGCGCACAGAGTCGACATGCCGCCTTCGTAGTCGCGACGGGTGAGACCGAGCGCGTTGCGCGGCAGGTTTGGGTTGAAGACTTTAGGTTTGGCGATGGAAGTCATGACGCATCCCAATTAGATTTAGGCGGTGGCCGCTTGCGGATTGATTTCCTGCAGGACGTTTAACATCGATTCCACGATGCAATCGGACGACATCGGCATGCCGCTGTAATGCAGGATCGACCGCAGTTTCGCCTTCTCCACCGCAGTTTCCAGCGTCAATAAGCTCTTCAGTTGAGCATCGCGATTCTGCTCGATGACAAACAACGTTTCGTGCAAGGCCAGGAATTGCTCGACCTCGGTGCCGAATGGAAATCCGCGTACGCGTAAGTAATCGACGTGCACGCCACGGCGCTTCAGGATATCGATGGCCTCATTGACTGCGCCGTCGCAGCTGCCGATGGAGACGAAGCCGATCTTGTTGTCGCCGCGGCCACTGACAGCGGCTTTCGGCACCAGCGATTTCGCCGTGTCGAACTTGCGCTTCAGCCGATCCAGCACGACTTGATACTCGGTCGAGTCTTCGGTGTAGCCGCCGAATTGATTGTGGCCGGAGCCGCGTGTGAAGTAAGCGCCCTTCGGATGCGTGCCGGCAATCGTGCGATAGGGAATGCCGTCGCCGTCCTTATCGACATAGCGCTGAAACTTCTCGATCTTCTCCAGCTGCTCACGAGTCAGTACTTTGCCGCGATCCGGCCGGTACGAATCTTCCCATTTCAGCTCGCGGCACATCCAATCGTTCATGCCGATGTCGAGATCCAATAGGACCATCACGGGTGTCTGCAAACGTTCGGACAAGTCGAAGGCTTGCACGGCCATATAGAAGCATTCCTCGGGATTTGCCGGGAACAACAGGACGTGCCGCGTATCGCCGTGCGACGCATAAGCCGCCAACATCAAGTCGCCTTGCTGAGTGCGCGTGGGCATGCCGGTTGAGGGGCCCACTCTTTGTACGTCGAATACAACCGCGGGAATCTCCGCGTAGTAGGCAAGTCCCAAGAATTCGTTCATGAGTGAGATGCCGGGGCCGCTCGTTGGCGTGAATGCCCGCGCCCCATTCCAGGATGCACCGATCACGATACCAATCGCAGCCAACTCATCTTCGGCCTGCACGATGACGTAATTATTCTCGCCAGTCTCCGGATCGACGCGCCACTTCTCGCAAAAGCTCTTGAAACCATCCATTAACGAAGTGGAAGGCGTGATGGGATACCAGGCTCCGACGGTCGCCCCGGCAAAGAGGCAACCGAGTGCAGACGCGGCGTTGCCTTCGATCATGATGTGGCCGACTGTCTTGTTCATCGGTTCGCAACGCAACGGTAGCGGACAAGCGAAATGCGCCTTCGCATAGTTGTAGCCGATCTCGAGCGCTTGCGTGTTCGAATCCAACAGCGCTTGCTTGGAAGCGTAACTCTCGGCGAGTTGAGCTCGCATCACATTCATGTCCAGATCGACCAACGCGGCTACGACGCCCGCATACATGATGTTCTTCAGCAGAATGCGATTGCGCGTGCCTTGAAATGTTTCATTGCACATGCGGGACAAAGGTACGCCGAGGATCGTGATGTCATCCCGTTGCAAGAGTGCAGGACGCGGCCAGCTCGAGTCGAAGATCAAATAGCCGCCGCTCGTGACTTCCTTGACGTCTTTGGAATACGTCTCGCCATTCATAGCCACCATGATGTCGATGCGGCCCGATCGAGCGACATAGCCGTCACGGCTCACGCGTATTTCGTACCACGTCGGCAAGCCTTGGATGTTTGACGGGAACAGATTCTTACCCATTACCGGAATGCCCATCCGGAAAATGGCTTTCATCACCAGTCCATTGGCGCTGGCCGACCCGGTGCCGTTCACGTTGGCGAACTTGATGACGAAGTCGTTGACGCGGCTCGAGTCTTTGCCGAGCGATTCTTTATTGGACATGGCGTTTTGTCTGGCGAAGTCGAATGAGCGTGGCGTCTAGCGATCGTCGGCCTGTCTGTGGTTTTACGCGATCTTCCTTTTATCGGGCGCTTGCACGTCGCTCGCGCAGCCGATCTTGATCGTCGATTTCTGCATATCCCATGCGTAGGTTGGGCAGCGTTCCGCGCACAGCCCGCAATGCACGCAAAGATCTTCGTCTTTCACCATGACGCGCGCTGTTTGTTTGAGTGGCGCCGACACGTACAGCGCTTGCGTGAAGTTTTGCGCCGGCGCTTTCAAGCGCGTCCGCAAATCGGCTTCTTCGCCCGCGGGCGCGATCGTGAGGCAATCGGTAGGACAGATATCGATACACGCATCGCACTCGATGCAGAGCTTAGCTTCGAACACCGTTTGCACATCGCAGTTCAAGCAACGCTGCACTTCGGCTTCTGCTTGTCCGGCAGTGAAGCCCAGTTCAACTTCGATGTTTACATTCTTGAAGCGTTCTTTGAGGCTGACGTGCGGCATCAAGCGGCGTTCGACCGCGTTGTAGTCGTTCTTGTATGACCATTCGTGCATGCCCATCTTGCGGCTCGATAGCGTGACGAAGTTCGGCGGCCGCTGATTCACGTCGAGCTCTTGGCAAAACTGGTGAATCGAAATCGCCGCTTGATGGCCGTGCTCGACAGCCCAAATAATGTTCTTCGGACCAAAGGCCGCATCGCCGCCAAAGAACACTTCGGGTCGTGTCGATTGATGAGTCTTCGCTTCCACCTTCGGCACATGCCACTTGTCGAACTCGATGCCAAGATCGTTCTCGATCCACGGGAAAGAATTTTCCTGTCCGATGGCGAGAATCACGTCATCGCACGCGTAGAATTCTTCGCCGACGATCTTCTCGCTTTTGATCTTGCTGCCGTCCATCTCGTATTCCATTTGATCGAACAGCATGCCGGCAAGCTTGCCATCCTTGATCACGAACGACTTAGGCGAGCGGTTGATGATGATCTGGACCGTCTCTTCTTCGGCGTCCTCCAATTCCCATTCGGACGCTTTAAAGAAGCCGCGCGGCTTACGCGCCATCACTTTGACTTCCTTTGCGCCTAAACGTAGCGACGTCCGGCAGCAATCCATGGCGGTGTTGCCGACGCCGATGATCAAGACTTTCTCGCCAATACTTTTGATGTGCTCGAACGCAACGGACTCGAGCCAATCGATCCCAATGTGAATGCGATCGGTGTCTTTGCGCCCGGCAATCTCGAGGTCTTTGCCTTTCGGTGCGCCGCTGCCGACGAACACAGCATCGAACTCGCCACTCGCCAACAATGCTTTCATGCTGTTCACGGGTGAGTTCAGGCGCAGATCTACGCCCATATCGGTGATGTAGCCGATCTCCTCGCTGAGCACTTTCTCCGGTAAGCGAAACGAAGGAATATTCGTCCGCATCAGGCCGCCCGGCACGCCCCATTTCTCGAAGATCGTGACTTCGTAGCCCAGAGGCATCAAATCGTTTGCGAGCGTGAGCGATGCGGGTCCCGCGCCGACGCACGCGATACGCTTACCGTTCTTCGCTTTCGGAATTGTCGGCAACAAAGCGCTGATGTCATCGCGATGATCGGCGGCGATGCGCTTCAGCCGACAGATGGCAACGGGTTCTGCTTCGACGCGTTCGCGCCGGCAAGCCGGTTCGCAGGGTCGATCGCACACTCTGCCTAAGATGCCGGGAAAGACATTCGAGACGCGATTCACCATGTACGCTTCGGTGAAATTACCTTGCGCGATCAGGCGAATGTATTCGGGAACATCGGTATGGGCCGGACACGCCCATTGACAGTCGACGACCCGGTGAAAATAGTCCGGGTGCTTGGTATCAGTCGGTTGCACTTCAGCTAGCCTATCTCGCGAGCAGAAGTCCGGGTGCAGCAGCGGCACCTGGACACTTTGTGGCATTGCTGCCACCCCCTCAAGCGCGCTTCAACTTGGCGTTGCCCTTTTGTAAGAGGGCATACACGGCCTGAGCCTATACCTTTGCCGTCGGCAGGCCAAGCGTCGCGTGAAGGGGAATACGATGAGATCGGCGCCTTGGAGCGACCAGGAAGAAGAACGTTCCGCCTAAGTGGCGTCTATTTCACTTTGACGCGGAATTGCAGCGTGAAGCTGGGTTGATTGATACCCACTGTGCCCGACATCGACCCCGAGGGAATGACGCGCAGTGCAGTGATCGCGTTATCGAAGCCGTTGGCATCGGGTACCGGTATGTAGTTGAACGGTGGACCGCCGCCGGGCTGGCTCGAATACGTCACGCTAGTCGCATAGGAGTACGACAAGCCGCTGGGAGTACTGCCGTTGTTGAAGAGCACCGGATCGACGCCCCCAGTAGCCACGTACATCGTCACCGTGGTAGGCAGCACATCGGCGATTGCGAGCGTGCTGCTATCGACAGCGCCCGGACCGGTATTGGTCACAGTGATTGTGTAGCTTTGGATACTGCCGGGGATGCTCTTTGGATTCGTCGCGCCGTTGACCGGATCGGAGAGCAATTGCGAAATCTTGCTGATCAAGAGCGTCGGCATCGGAATGGTGACTGTGAATTGGCCCACGCCCAAGTCGTTGACGCCTTCGACGCCTTCGTTGGCCGTCACCCGAATCGTCCACGCGCCGGCCACCGCGTTGCTGGGCACGGCATAGGCGTATTCGTAGGTTTTAGTGGCGGCGTCAGAGGCTACCTGCGTCATCGCTTGCGCGGTGACGATCGTGGCATTTACGGGATTCACCAGCGACACGGTTGCAGAACTAATGTCGAAGCTACCGAAAGGATCGCTGACCACCGCGCGCACGAAAACCGTGCTGAGGCCGCGCATGAAGTTGGTCGTCAATGCGCTATTGATATTCGAGTACGTCAGGTTGTAGGTATTGATGCTCTCGACTTCGATCACGGTTGCGCTATTCAAATCGACGCGCGAGTAGTTGGCGCCGCTGTAGGGCGTAATGCTGATGGAGCGCGAGAGTGTCGTCGTGTTGTTCGTGATCTGGAGCGAAAACGTTGAGCCGGCGGGCGCGATGACGGTCGATGCTAGCGTGATGTTGAAAGATGTCAGTGCTGCGTTGTCGAAGACCTGGTTGAGCGAGGCGGTACCCAACGTTCCTAAGGAAGAATTAGAGAGCCGCACAGTCACGTTGCGCGAGTTAGTTGTCGATGTGCCGGTGTTGTCGATGAGCAGGCGAACCGGGAAGGCGCCTGCATTCAACGTGACGGGTTGCGCCAGGGCAGGCGTGATTGTCCAAGTGTCTGACGCACCTATCCCAAGGATCGTATCCGCTGCATGCGTTCCTGTAGGCCGCGTTCGACTCAACGCATTCCCGCCGCTCGTCCACAAATACAGCTGCTTGGTGCCGGCGCCCGGAATCTGCGATTGCGAGACGATCAATGTAGGCGAGCTTGGGTTGGGATCTGTGCCGGCCGGATTGTTGATGGCGGCGGTATTGGCGATCGTCGCGCCGGGCGATGTGCCGACGGCAACTTGCACATCGAATACGATCGTGACCGTGCCGTTCGCCGGAACGCTGATATTCGTGATGTTCAAGAAGCCAACGCCATTGTTGCCTGTGCCGTTGCCTGTCGAGCTATTGATGGCGCCGCCCGGAATACCGACAACGCTAAACCCGCTGGCCGGGAATGTGGTCGGTAACGCTAATGCCCGTACCGGCGACGCCCGCCGTCTCAATCAAGTTGATCGTGTAGCGCAGCGTATCGCCGGGGTTCGCATCGCCCGCGTTGAGATCTGAGACCGTCTTTGTCGAAGTCGAGACGTTCGGACCGAGCACGGTCGTCGGATCGCTCGCCGTATTGTTTGCGGCATTCGTCTCGACAGTGCTAGGAGCGGAGACAACCGCTGTGTTGGTCACACTTGGAAATGCAGCACTGCCGACTGCGACGTTCAACGTGATGGCGGGCAGCGATGCGCCGGACGCTAAGGGGCCGGTGTGCACGCAGGTGACGGCTTGTCCGATGGCGGAACATACCCATCCAGTCCCGGTTGCAGAGACGTACGTGAGACCGGCGGGCAATGTGTCAGTGACCGTGATCGGATAGTTCACCGGCTCCAAGCCCGCAGCATTAGCGACTTGCAGTGTGTAGGTGCCGTTCGTGCCGACAGTGAAGTTGCCCGAATGAGTTTTGGTAATCGACAAATCGATCAACGGTTCGCTGGTCACGCTGACGATCTGCGCGGTGAGCAGCACCAAGTCGCCGCCTGCGGAATAAACGGTCGTCGCATTCGTTTGGCCAGCGGAAACCAGCGATGTCACGTTGTACGTATCGACGTCGACGCCGTAGGTCGTGGAAACGTTCAGCGTGTTGACCGTGCCGTCGAACTGCTGAACCGTGGGGTCGCTACCGGCGACGTTGATGCCGTCATCCAACGACGTGTTGTTGAACCTCAGACTTTCCGAGAAGCCGTTGAGCGCTGTCGAGTTGCCGGGATCGCCTTCCCAGGTGATCACTGAAATTTTGCCGTCGACGCCACCGGCAGGAATGCGAAAGCCTGTGGGCGTCAGCGTGAGTGAATTGCCGCGGAAATTCTGTAGGCCATCGAAGATGTTGATGACGCGATACGGTTGCGTCGCGACGTGTTCGTAAATCACGACTAGGCCCCAACCTGCGAGCACCGCCGAGCTATCGCAGTAGTCGCCGCCAGTGTTCACCGCCAGGCTGCCGAACGTCATCGTCGCGTTGCCGGTGATCAAGCCCGTGACATTCGCGAAACCGCCGAAGAACGACAGCAGGGTTCCGCCATTGTTGTACGTGCTCGCGAACGTGCGCGAAGCGTTCACTGTGTTGCCATTCAGCGTAACGCTCGAGTCGGTCGTCGAACCGGAGCCGCCCCAGTACAGATACGCCGCCCGCACCGTCGCGCCCACCGGAATGCCGCTCAACGCTTGCGAGCTTGTCGCAGCGACTAAGCAGGAATTCCCCGAGTCGGATTGAGTGCGTAGCGAGCCGCCGGTGGAGATGAAGTTGATGCGTCCGCCGATCTGGATCGTCGGCGTATTGGAGATCGCCTGAGCGCCCGCGACGTTCGCCACCAGCAAAAACGCCAGTGCGAGCACGCAGTGCAGCAATGAATTGAATAGGCGGTGGGCGGTGAATTTCATGCGCAAACTGAAGTTCGGCGCAACGCTACCAAAGCGATGCTAACCAGCGCCGCGAGCATAGGGACGCGCGTGTGCCATGGGCGCTCAGCCCATCACAGTTTGCGAGTGTTAAATGCTAAACACCCGGTTTTCTCTCGTTTTTTTGATGCATTGCGCATTCGCACGCGAACGCACATAACGCCGCCGTCTTGCGCGGACGCGGCTTAAAAACGGCGATTTGCGATCTGCGTCTCTGCGGGAAAGCCGTACGAATCGCGCTTTCATGTCAGGCAATTAGTGCACCGCTCGGCATTTCCGGAAGAACTTCGATCGTCCAAACGGAATCTGCGAACGCATTCACAACGCTACTGCAGCAAACAAGAAGAATGTCGCGGCCCGGGAAAACCGACACGTCGGTACGGGGTAATGACCTAAGTCTGCGCTGCTGCTTTTGCCTAACGCCCACCGGGTACTCGAATGCGATTCGAGGGGTCCCAAATGGCCTCAAGTGAAGTAACGGCCCTCGGAGTGAGAACTTGAGTGAATTCGTAAAAAAATTCGACGCTAAGCTGGCCGCCGCCCTCGCGACAGGCATTTTGAGCATTGCGTCACAGTCTGCGTTTGGCGCGGGCACCGCTGCCGGCACGGCGATCAACAACACCGCCCAAGTGAGCTACGACGATAGCGGCACAACCGTCAACACGTCATCCAACCCGACGACGTTGACGGTTGCCGAAATCATCAACGTGAATGCCACTGTGCAAACGCCGACCGTCACGGTGTCGCCGGGAGCTGCGAGTCGCGCGGTCGTCGTACGCGTGACCAATACGGGCAATGCGCCTGAAACGTTTCGTTTGACGGGCAACAGCGCGATCGCCGGCGACAACTTCGACCCGATCCCCGCCGTCAACATGATCTATTTCGACACCGATGGCAGCGGCGACTTGTCTGCGGCCGATACGGTGTATGCGCCTGGTTCCAACGATCCGACGCTCGCAGCCGATGCGTCCATCAACGTTCTCATCATCAACAACATTCCGAGCGGTCTCGTGAATGGCCAGACCGGAGCCACGCAACTCGCTGCTGCTGCACTCACGGGCACTGGCGCTGCAGGCATCGTGTTCATCGGTCAAGGCGCGGGCGGCACCGATGCGGTGCTTGGTACGAGCGGCGGCATGTCGAGTGCTAGCGGCTCGTATGTTGTGTCATCGGTGCAACTCTCTGCGGTCAAGACGCAAGTCGTCGTCGATCAGTTCGGCGGTACGCAGCCGATTCCCGGTGCGCGCATCGATTATCAAATCGTCGTCACGCCGAGCGGATCGGGTACGGCTAGCAACGCGCTGTTCGTCGACGGCATTCCAACCAACACGACGTATCTCCCCGGCACTTTGCGCTTGAACGGCGCGGTGCAAACCGATGCGGGCGATGCGGATGCAGGCAATTTTGAGTCCGCGCCCGCGCCGATGGTGCGAGCGAATCTTGGCAACCTCACGCAGGCAAGCGGCGCACAGACCGTCGCGTTCTCCGTGACCATCAACTGAGCGAGGGGAAATATATGAGCAACTCTACTGTCATGACTTTGCGAATCTTGGGTCGCCTCGGCTTGATCGCCGCGGCTGTGCTGCTCGGCTTTGCGGCGCACGCGCAGGGCACGAACTGCGTGACGTTGAAGACCGACGCGCAGAAGGAAGAGACCTACACGGATGCGCAAGGTAAGCAGCTAAAGCGCGTTGTGGCGCCGGGGAAAGTCGTCCCGGGCGACGAAATCATTTGGACGATCACCGCAACCAATAGCTGCGACAAAGCGGCTGACAAGATCGTCGTCAATAACAACGTGCCCGAACACATGGCGTACATCGCCGATTCCGCGATGGGTGTAGGCACCGACATGACGTTCTCCTTGAACGGCCGCGACTTTGCGAAGTCGACGGATCTCACTGTGACGGACGCCGGTGCAACGCGCGCGGCGCGCGCCGACGAGATCAAGAGCATTCGTTGGGTGTTCGCGCAGGCGTTCGCCCCTAAGTCCACTGCGTTCGTGCGCTATCGCGCGCGCGTCCAGTAATACGAGTTCATTAGCCAATGAATAGTTTTGCTACAGGTTTTGCTACGGGTTTTTCTACTCAAGAGCAAACGATGCGCGGGTCCGGCAGGAGCTCGCGCACTGTTGTTTCTAATCGTGCCACGTCGATTCGTCTGTTCGATCTGTTTTTAAATGGGAGTAATGCAATGAGTTCTTTCGCAGCGCGCATGAAGCGAAGCTTGGGCTTGAAAGCCGGCATCGCGACATTGATGCTGTCGTCGATGGGTGTGATGCAAGGTGCATATGCCGCCGGTACGGCGTCGGGCACCGACATCAACAACACGGCAACAGTGAATTACACCGTGGGCGGCGTCGCCCAAACTGCGGTGAACAGTAACCTCAGCACGTTCAAAGTGGACCGCAAGGTCGACTTGACGATGACTGCCGGTGCTGCCACCTCCACCACGCCTGGTGCAACCGGCGCGGCGGTGATCTACACCTTAACCAACACCGGTAACGGCACCGACAGCTTCACGCTCGCGGGCGCCAACCAAGCCGGCGATAACTTCGACGTGACCGGTATTCAGGTCTATCGCGACAACGGCACGACCGTTGGCGCCTATGACGCCGGCGACACACTCGTGGCGGCGCCGATCAGCTTGACCGCCGATCAGTCGGTCCAGCTGTTCATCGTGTCGACCATTCCTTTGGCGGCAACTAGTGGCCAAAACTCCATCGTGCGTTTGACGGCGACGACAACGTCGACGGCAACTGCCGGTGTGGATAACCCGGCTGTCGTAGATATCGTGTTCGCCGATGCCGGTAATAACGGTCTCGAGTTCGCGAACAACCAGTACAACATTCAAGCGGCAACGCTGGCGGTCGTGAAATCGGCCGCCATCATCAGCGATCCGGTGAATGGCGCGGGCGCGAATCGTAAAGCGATTCCGGGCGCCGTGATCCAGTACAGCATCGTGGTGACGAACAGCGGTACGAGCAACGCGGCTGCGGTCGTGTTGAGCGACGCGATTCCCGCCAACACGACGTATGTTGCGAGCAGCATGACGCTGAACGCTGCTGCGTTGACCGATGGCGGCGATGCGGACGCGGGTACGACTACTGGTGCGCCAGTGAGTTCGATCAGCGTCAATGCCGGCACCGTGGCCAGCGGCGGCGGTGCGGCGACTGTGACGTTCCGAGTCACCATCAATAACTAAGATGGCACTCGAAGCTCACATGCTTGCCTGTCACGCTAGCTTGCGATTGACGACTGGGACGTCGTAACTCCCATCGCAATGCATAGCGTGTCACAGGATTTTCGGACAGACGCGGGCGGGACGGTGATAAACCGTCCCGCCCTCTCCGCATTTATGCGTCTCCGAAATTTATGTCATGCGACTGTGAGCTGCTTAGTGGACTTGGGAGTTTGGCTACTTTTGAGCGGCGGCCTGTTGCTCGCCGTCACCGGCAACTCGGCGTTTGCACAAACGCCTACCGGCACGATCATTCGCAACAGCGCGCGCATCGAGTTCACGCGCGATACCGGAGCGGTGGCTCAGATCTTCTCCAATGAAACGACAGCGACCGTCTCAGTGGCCCCGAGCCGCTCGACGATCGCGATCCTGCGCGCAGCGGATGCGCCGAACGCCGGCACACAATTTACAGCCGGACCTACACAATGCCGCTCGGGCGGCACCTTCGCCCTGCTGCCTGCGCCCCGCTTGGCCAACGGCACGACGATCAATCCTTTGAACCCAATTGCACTGAACGGCGCGCAACTGGTGCACGGAGGCGAAGCCGTCTTCATCCAGTTAACCGACCGAGATCGCAACCGCGATGGCGTCGAGATCGAAACGGTCGACGTCCAACTGACCAGCCATGCCGGCGATTTGGAAGTCGTCCGCTTGAGTGAGTCGGGCGCGAACACCGGTGTCTTCGTGGGCTATCTCCAGACCAATGCGGCGACCGCCGTGCAAAACGACTGCGTACTGCAAGTCGAGCGCAATGCCGACATCGGCACCTCGTATGTCGATCCGAGCGACTCGCAGGACACTAGCAGTGCGACGGCGCTGGTCGATCCGTACGGCGTGGTATTCGATTCGCAAACAGGCTTGCCGGTGGACGGCGCACGCGTTCGCTTGGTGAATGCCGCTAGCGGCGCACCGGCTGCGGTGTTCGGCGACGACGGCGTCAGCCTCTATCCATCGGAGATGACGACGGGCCAACAAGTGACTGATGCAGGCGGCGTGACCTACGCGTTGCCGGCCGGCACCTTCCGCTTTCCGTTGGTCGCTGCGGGTCAGTATCGCTTGGTCATCGATCCGCCGGTCACCTATTCCTTCCCGTCAGGTCGCACGATTCCTGAAATCGAAGCGTCGCTTGGGCCTGGCTTCCGCTTGAGCAACGGTTCATACGGCGGTGCGTTCGCCGCCGCGGGTCCGATCCCTGTCGCGGTAGATGTGCCGCTCGATGTGCAGGGCACCGGTTTATTCCTGCGCAAGACCACGACGGCAACTATCGCAGCGCCTGGTGACTTCGTGCAGTTCACTGTCAGTGCGCAGAACACGAGTACCGCAGGCGCATTGCAAAGCGTGCGCGTGACGGATCGATTGCCGGCCGGCATGCGCTATCGCGCCAAATCGACGCGCGTCGGTGGCGCGGTGGGCACGGAGCCCACGATCAGCGCGGATGGCCAAACGCTGACGTTCGGCATCGGTAACCTGGCGGCAAATCAAACGATCTCGCTCTCGTACGTCGCCGAGATCACTGTGCAGGCGCGCGGTAAGCAGTTGACGAACGGTGCGCAAGCTCAAGCGCTGAACGGCCTGATATCTAATCCTGCGCAAGCGACGATTCGCTTGCGAGAGGAATTGTTCCGCGATGCGGCCATCATCATGGGCCGCGTCGTGGCAGGTGAATGCGATAAGAATTCGAACGAACTGCCGGGCATCGCCGGCGCTCGCGTGTACTTAGAAGATGGCCGTTATGCAGTCACGGACGAAGAAGGTAAGTATCACTTCGAGGGCGTGCAGCCGGGCTCGCACGTCGTGCAGATGGACACCGTGTCCATCCCAGCGCAGTACGAGACACAGATCTGTAAGGATCGCGTGCGCAACGCCGGCCGCGGTTACTCGCAGTTCGCGGATGTTCGCGGTGGCGCGCTTTGGCGTGCGGACTTCTGGCTCGCGAAGCGCTTGCCGCCGAGCGGTACGGCTCGCGTGCACTTGCGCTCGACGTTGCAAGGCGACCTAGATGCGCAACACACGATGACGGTCGCGTCGACTGGTGTCGATGCAACGAATACGAATCTGATGGTTGTGATACCGGCGGGCATGAGCTATGTGGCCGGCAGCGCGAAGGTCGATGGTCTAAGCGTCGCCGACCCGTCGGTCAGCGACGATCTCCTCCTGTACAAGCTCGGCGTTGTGAAGGCCGGTTCGCAGCGCACATTCACTTTCACGACACATGCGGCCGACGAAGCAGCCGGTGCTCTCGCGACCAAAGCAGTCGCGGTGTTCGATACGCCGGCCGCCAAGAGTCAGCGTACCGAGCCGGTTGAAACCCGCATGACGCGGGGTGCGGTGACGCTTGAAAAGGCGAGCTACCGTTTCAGCCCGCAGTTCGAAACGATGAAGACCGAGTTGAACGCGCGTGATCGCAGCCAGCTCGACAAGCTGATCAAGGAATGGACCGGCGTGCGTAACCTGCGCGTCGTAGCCGTCGGTCATACCGACAAGATGCCCATCACCGGCAGCAACAAAGCCTTTGCCGATAACTACGAATTGTCGCGTGCACGAGCTCAAGTCGTTGCCGATTACATTGCCGCAGCGTTCGGTCTGCGCGCCGATCAGATTCAAGTAGAAGGCCGCGGTCCGGATGAACCGATTGCAGCCGGAATCGATGCGACGAGCCTCGCGCGCAATCGCCGCGTCGAGATCGAGATTGCCGGTACTCGTGTCACAGCGGCCGGTAAGTTGTCGGTGTCGCAGCCACAAGCCGAATCGCCGATCGTAGCGACCCTTGGTGTATTGGCCGGTATTCCTGCCGCAACCACTCAGGCTACGAAGCGACCCGCCGCATCTGCACGCGTGAATGCCGACGAAGTAGCGATCGAGAAGTTGGCGCCAGGTACCGCGTTCTTGGCACCGGCCGCAGGCGACCTGCAGGCGATCTCGAGCATCAAGGTTGCGATCCAGCACACGGGCGATCAAACCGTCGAATTACGTTTGAACGATGTGCCTGTCAGCGCGCTGAACTTCGATGGCGTGACCCACAACATGACCAAGACGGTCGCAGTGAGCCGCTGGCGCGGTGTCGACATCAAAGACGGCGACAATGCGTTGGTTGCAATCGTGCGCGATGCAGACGGCAACGAAGTGCAGCGCATGGAGCGCAGGGTGCGTTTCGCGAGCACTGCGGTGCGCGCTGAACTCGTCAA
>Ga0193752_1000590_pt1 | contig 34027 bp, 41 predicted proteins | sample H1c1metaG_FD_144924 | JGI IMG/M metagenome (GOLD analysis project Ga0193752, IMG submission 144924) | Soil microbial communities from a riparian zone of the East river system, Colorado, United States - H1c1 | ecosystem: Environmental > Terrestrial > Soil > Riparian zone | place: USA: East River... | reverse complement strand
AATTAAGAACTTGTACCGATGACCTTCCCGAACGCTTTCGGGACGCTCTAGCCAACTGAGCTAACCCCCCATTTATTTTTAATTAAGAACTTGTACCGACGACCTTCCCGAACGCTTTCGGGACGCTCTAGCCAACTGAGCTAACCCCCCATTTATTTTTAATTAAGAACTTGTACCGATGACCTTCCCGAACGCTTTCGGGACGCTCTAGCCAACTGAGCTAACCTCCCATTTATTTTTAATTAAGAACTTGTACCGATGACCTTCCCGAACGCTTTCGGGACGCTCTAGCCAACTGAGCTAACCCCCCAATTTATTTTAACGCTTTATCATCAAATGAGCTAACCTCATTTTCTTTAATTCGGATTGCAAATATACAGGCAACCACCACTGCTTCAAAATGAAATTTAATCATTCTTATTGGCCGGGGATGTAGGGTTGTTGTTACCTCCCTGGTTTGCTTTATTCGCACCTGATGCAATAGCTTTCATAGCTTCCAGGTTTTGCTTTGCCAAAACAAAATTGCTGTCGAGCGCCAATGCTTTTTCAAAATATTGTTTTGCTTCTGCTTTTTTATCCAGGTCGTATAAAGCCAGGCCGGTTATGTTATAAATACCTGCCTTCAGGTAAGTACGGCCCATCTGTTCGCCTGCATTATAGGTCATGGTGAAATCAGGTTTGAACTCAAGCCTTTCTGTGCTGGCTGCTGTTGCCAGGCATTCCTGCAAACGCTTGATGGCATATTGCAGCTCCATTAAAGTATATGCATGATAAGGGCTTTTTGTACGGGTATATATTTTTTCGTACAATGCTATCGCTTCCTTTGGCTGGTTCAGTTTTTCCAGGCATATCGCTTTCATTTCCATTAAGGTCAGGTCATCTGGTTTTACTTTCAATCTTTTATCTGCCCAGTAATAACATTGCGGATATGAATTTTGCTGCAGGTAGAGTATAGCCAACGTATCTTCATAAACAGAGTTTGCACCCTGGTCGGCAATATAGTAGCTGAGGGCAGTGGTGGCGGTTGAAAGGTCCCCGCTGGTTGCAGACTGCTTAAACACTTTAAGATGCTGGTTGGAAGCTGGTGTAGCTTTAGTTCCTTGTGCAAAGGTGTTAACTGCTAAAAAAGAAACCAGGGATACGAAGATTATTTTTTTCATTTCAAATTGATTTTCTCTACAATTGATTAAAAAAACCGGAATAAAATTCCGGTTTCAGCTACAAATATCAGGTAAAAGTTTAATCCCCCCAAATTTCTTCTTTGCCCTCCAGCCAGGATTTTACTAAGGTAGTGGTTACAGATTTTGGCCTTTCCAGCGGGAAGCCCAGGGCCCTGTCCCAGCAAAGGCTTGCAAGCACACCCAATGATCTTGACACGCCAAATAAAACGGTATAAAATTCATATTCAACCATACCGTAATGTACCAACAAGGCGCCGCTATGTGCATCAACATTAGGCCATGGATTTTTAATTTTTGCTATAGAACCCAAAACCGGTGGCACTGCTTCATAAATATTCCATACGGTTTGCACCAACGGATCATCAGGCATGTGTTTTTTTCCAAACTCCATTTGTGCAGTAAATCTTGGATCTGTTTGTCTTAAAACTGCGTGGCCGTAACCGGGCACCACTTTTCCTTCACTAAGGGTTTTTTTAACGTACTCTTCGATCTGTTCTTTCGATGGTATATCAGCACCGATCTCTTCTCTCAATTCGTAGATCCATTTTATCACTTCCTGGTTAGCCAACCCATGTAAAGGCCCGGCCAATCCGTTCATACCTGCTGCAAAACATAAGTATGGATCGCTTAATGCAGAACCCACCAAATGAGTGGTGTGAGCCGAAACATTGCCTCCTTCATGATCGGCATGTATGGTCATATACAAACGCATCAATTCGTGAAAACCTTCCTCTTCGTATCCCATCATATGGGCAAAATTGCCCGCCCAATCCAATAAGCCATTGGGTTGAATATGCTCCCCGTTCTTATACTTACGGCGATAGATATAAGCTGCAATGCGTGGTAAACGTGCTATCAGGTCCATCGTATCATCAAACACAGCATCCCAATAATCTTTTTTACTCATGCCTTTTGCATAGAGTTTTGCAAACTGGCTTTCTGTTTGCAGGCTCATAATGGCAACCACGAATTGCGTCATTGGATGTGTGCTTACAGGCAATGCTTCAATGGTTGCAAATACATGATTGGGTACATGGCTGCGGCGCTGCCATACACTACTTATATGATTTGCATCTTCATCAGATGGTAATGACCCTACCAGCATCAGGTAAAATAAACCTTCGGGCAATGGTTCGGTACCACCTTGCGCTTTGGGTAATTTTTCTCTTAGTTCGGGAATGGAATATCCACGAAAGCGTATCCCATCCTGCGCATCCAGCAACGAAGTTTCAGATACAAGTGCTGTAATCCCACGCATACCCTGGTATATCTGGCTTAGGGTTACTTCGCCAATTACTTTTTCACCATGCTCTTTTACCAGGCTTTTGATCTCAGCCGATACAATATCTGCCTGCTCCTTAAACCTGTCTTTAATAATACCCATAAAAATATTTATTACTGATTATGAAATTTTAAGCTTTGCAAGCCTGACTGATAAGCGTATGCTGAATCCTCAAACAAAACTATAAAGCAACCTGGCTTTAAGAAGGCTTAAAATTACGATGCGGCAGGGGTTAAAACAAAAGTTTTAGCAGAAAGTTTAGACAAAACAAATTTACTTGGGCGCTCTTTTATAAAGATAAAATGCGAGGACCCCGAAGATGAGATTGGGCACCCAGGCGGCAAGAAAAGGAGTAAAATTTCCTTTTGTGGCAAACACCAGGGAGAACCGGCCAAATAAAATATAAAGCACACTGATGATGACACCAATTGCCAGGTGAAGGCCACTGCCCCCTCTTACTTTACGAGATGCCAGTACAGCACCGATTATAGTTAGAATAAGAACAGAAGCAGGTATTGCATCCCTGTTATACCGTTCAACCAGGAGCATGTTCAGTGATTCGGAACCACGTAATCTTTCCTGCGCAATAAAATCATCAAGTTCCGGCGTGGGCAACTGGTCTTTCAGAAACTCATCTTTCCTCAGGTCACGTGGTTTAAAATTATAACCAACAAACATTTCCGGCAACCTGGTGACCCTTTCTGAAATACTGTCTAACCTGCGTTCTGCAACATTCTGTAGTCTCCATTTTTTCTGTGTACTATCCCAGTTAAAGAGTTCGGCCCGCAGGTTGTAATCCAGTTTATTTTTTTTGAAGCGTTGCACAAAAAATCCGTTACCCGATTTTAATACTGTGTCATAACTCCTGATGCCTACATAGGTAAATGAATCCATTTTAAAATACATCTTCTGTTTGTAGTTGGAATTATTAGATTCGGGAGCCCTAGGGCCATCAATATATTTTGCTTCAAAATTGGCCCATTTAAAATTTGCTTTGGGTACAATGTATTGGTAGCCCATCCATAAAACAGCAGATAAAAAAATACCGCCCACAACAAACGGAACCAGGAACCTGCGAAAGCTGACCCCACTGCTGAGAATAGCAATGATCTCTGACCTGCCGGCCATTTTACTGGTAAAAAAGATGACAGAAATAAAAACAAACAGCGGAAAAAGCATGGCGTCAATACGTGGTATGAAGCCAAAGTAATAATCGGTAATGATCCGGGAGACCGGTAATTTGGATTTTACGAAATTGTCTGTTTTTTCACTGATGTCAACAATTACTACGATAGCAGTAAACAATATCAGGCAGAAGAAAAATGTAGTAAGATATTTTAACAGTATGTACCGGTCTATTTTTTTCATACCCTGAATTAGAAGCAAAAGTAACTGAAAACACGTATTAAATTGTTTAAGTGCTGAATGGTTCAATTGTTTAACTAACCATTTAACAATTAAACCATTAAGCCCACGAAGCTATTGCTTTCGCAGCTATCCAGCCCGTTGTCCATGCATTCTGAAAATTAAAGCCGCCGGTAATTCCATCTACATTGATTATTTCGCCTGCAAAAAATAAGCCTGCATGCTTTTTACTTTGCATGGTATTAAAATCGATCTCATTTAAATGAATACCGCCGGCGGTAACAAACTCTTCTTTAAAAGTGGTTTTGCCTTTTATTGCAAATTCCTGTGCACACAAATTTTTAATGAGTTTATTTTGTTCTTTGGCAGGAAGATCGGCCCAGCGCAGATCAGGATGAATACCCGACTGAACCAACAGGTATTCCCACAATCGATTCGGCAACCCAAAAGGGTTTCGGTTGATTATTTTTTGCGCTGCCAGCTCAAATCTCAGTTTCTGCATTTTATCCCGCAAACTGTTTTCATTAAGTTCAGGTATCCAATTCACTAAAATTGAAAAGGTATAATTTGTCTTTGCCAGTTCTCTTGCCCCCCAGGCCGAAAGTTTTAATATTGCTGGCCCGCTCATTCCCCAATGTGTAATTAATAATGGGCCGCTTTCTGAAAGTTTTGATCCAACTATTTTAACAGATGCATTTTCAACTGCAACTCCCATTAGCGATGTTATTGAATTACCGGGCATATTAAAGGTGAACAGGGAAGGAACCGGTTCTTCAACATCATGATCAGATCTTTTTATCCAATCGTACTGCATAAGTTTTGGATAACCGCCGCTTGCCATGCAAACAAAATCGGCGTGTAAAATACTATCATCTGCAAACCGGAGTTCAAATTGTTTGGCAGTTGTTAACTGCTTCACATCTTTATTCATCCTGATCTCCACATGGTATTTATTTGCTTCCTTCATCAAACAGTCAATGATTGTTTGAGAACTGTCTGTAACCGGGAACATCCTCCCGTCTGCTTCTGTTTTTAAATTAACTCCCCTTTCTGCAAACCAGGCAATGGTATCGTTTGTAAAAAAATGATGAAAAGCTTTTTTTAAAAAGACGGATCCTCTCGGGTATTTTTTTATCATCTCTGCTATGCTGTAACAGGCATGGGTTACATTGCAACGGCCACCACCACTAACTTTTACTTTGCTTAAAAGTTTGTTTGATCTTTCAAGGATAATAACTTCCAGGTGGGGATTGAGCCTGGCAGCATTAACAGCACAAAAAAAGCCTGCAGCACCACCTCCAATAACGATCAAGCTTTTTTTCATTTTGTAATTGTTGAATTACTGAATTGCTTAATTGTTTTATGGTTGAATTGTTATGAGGTGTATTTGAACTAAAAGTTTTCAAACAATTTAACCATTCAACAATGTGGCAATATTTCTGAATTAATAATCTGAGCAGAGTTCGTGGTTGGCTTTTTCCGCAGCTTCTATCGGAGTAAAGGAAGATAAAATATCTGCCTTGCCTTTTTGAATACAGATATCATGTTCGTAATGCGCTGCAGGTTTTCCATCTGCGGTCCTGATGGTCCATCCATCTTTATCATGAAAAACATCTTTGGTGCCCAGGTTGATCATCGGCTCAATGGCAATAACCAAACCTTCCCTGAGTTTGGCACCGGTTCCTCTTTTTCCAAAATTAGGTACCTGTGGTTCTTCATGCAGGTTACGGCCAAGGCCATGCCCTACCAGGTCTCTCACTACTCCATAACCATGTTTCTTTTCGGTATGATCCTGGATTGCAAAAGCAATATCTCCAACACGGTTACCGGCTATTGCCTTTTCAATTCCTATGTACAAAGATTCTTTTGTTACCCGGAGTAGTTTCTTTACTTCATCACTGATCTCTCCAACACCAAAAGTATAGGCGCTATCTCCATGAAAACCATTTTTAAAAACGCCTACATCCACCGAAACGATATCACCATTTACAAGCTCATCATTTGTAGGGAAGCCATGAACTACGGCATCATTTACAGATATGCAACAGGCAAATGGAAACCCATGATAACCTTTGAATGAGGCTGTTGCTTTGTTGTCCTTTATAAATTCTTCTGCAATCTTATCCAGTTGCATGGTAGTTATGCCAGGCTTTATTTTAGCAGCAACTACAGCAAGTGCTTCACTAACCAGCAAAGCGCTTTCCCTCATCAGTTCTATTTCAGCCTTGCTTTTGTAGTGGATCATTTCAATATCATTTTAAAACAAACCCCGACTTGTCCAGTCGGGGCTTAATTATTTTATTTTAAGTCCCCCTCAGGGGTATACCTTATTATATTCCTGCAGAAACCTGCTGCCTGCCCTGTATCCTGCCGCTGCTCATTAATCCATCGTACTGGCGCATTAACAATTGGGTTTCTATTTGCTGTAATGTATCTAAAATTACTGCAACCATGATCAGCAATGATGTACCTCCAAAGAAAGTAGCAAAGCCTTGCTGCATTCCGAATATTAATTGAATGATACCCGGCAGAATACCAACCAATGCCAGCAAAACGGCACCTGGTAAAGTGATCCTGTCCATGATGGTTCCAATATAATCGGCAGTTGGTTGCCCTGGTTTAACACCAGGTATAAAACCATTATTACGTTTTAATTCATCAGCCATTTGCTTGGGATTAAATATCAACGCCGTGTACAGGAACGTAAATGCAATTACCGCTACTGAATAAATGATCATGTATCCAACCTTGGTATGATCGGTAAAATATTGAGTCCATGAAGCAGTGCCGCCTGCGGAAAATAATGTTGGTAAGAAAAGTATTGCCTGTGCAAAGATGATCGGCATTACACCAGATGCATTCACTTTTAATGGCAGAAAATTCCTGGCTCCTCCAAACTGGCGGTTACCAACAATTTGTTTTGCATAATTAACAGGAACTTTTCTTGTACCCTGTACCAAAAGAATAACGCCTAATATTACAGCGATCAACAGTACAAGTTCGATCAGTATCATTAAGATACCACCTGCACCTCTTGTAAACCTGGCATTCCACTCCTGCATAAATGATTCCGGGAGACGTGCAAGAATACCCACCATGATGATGATAGAAGTACCATTGCCTAATCCTTTGTCGGTAATTTTTTCACCCAACCACATTACAAACAATGTACCTACGGTAAGAATAACCACCGTTGATACCCAGAAGTAACCACTGAAAGCAGGTATGATCGCTTCAACATTACCCGGGCTTTTTAAATAACCGATATAGGCTGCTGCCTGGAATGCTGTAACAATAACAGTAAGATAACGTGTCCACTGGTTAATTTTCTTTCTGCCACTTTCACCTTCTTTTTGAATTTTTGCCATCTGGGGAACCAGGATGGTCATCAACTGCATAAAGATAGAAGCAGAGATGTATGGCATGATGCCTAATGCAAAAATAGATGCCTTCGAAAAAGCACCTCCAACAAATGTATCAAGTAAACCAAGCATCCCTGATTCTGCACTTGATGCAAGCGTGGCTAATTTATTTGGATCGATACCAGGTAATACGATGAAAGAACCTATACGGTAGATGAAAATCAACAGTAAAGTGAAAGTTATCTTATTGCGTAGCTCCTCTATGCTCCAGATATTCTTAAGTGTTGTAATGAACTTCTTCACAGAATTTAAACGATTTAAGTGATTTGCTCTAAATTAAAAATGACGCATTTTAATGCGTCGGCAAATATCGGGAAATTATTTTATTATCTCGATAGAACCTCCGGCTGCTTCAATAGCTGCTTTCGCTTTTTCACTGGCTGCGTTCACTTTAAAAGTGAATTTACCTTTCAGTTCGCCGTTACCCAAAACCTTTACACTATCAAACTGGCTTATTAAACCATTGATGTATAAATTCTGCAGGCTGAATTCTGTAATACCATATTTTTCAGCAAGGGTATCTATCTGGCCAAGATTTAATACTTTAAACTCAATACGATTGTTGTTTTTAAAACCACGCTTTGGAATACGCCGCTGGATAGGCATCTGGCCACCTTCATGGGCTTTTTTGCTCTTGTAACCTGCACGGCTCTGTCCGCCTTTATTACCTTTTGTAGATGTACCGCCTTTACCACTTGCCTCACCACGGCCAATTCTTTTCTCTTTGTGTGTTGCGCCTTTCGCAGGCTTCAGTGTGTGTAGTTTCATTTTTTATTTGATTTTGTACTTACGGGGAATCACCCCTCGCTGTTTTTGTTTATCCGTTAATTGGTTAATCCGTATAGTTAATCCGGATTAACGTTTAAACGGATTAACGGATTAACGTTTCTTACCCCAACTCTTCAACTTTAACCAGGTGGTTAACTTTTGTTACCATACCCAATATCTGAGGAGTAGCTTCTACTTCAACAGAAGCATTCATTTTCTTCAGGCCTAAAGCTATCATTGTTCTTTTTTGACGCTCTGAGCGGTCAATTACACTTTTAACCTGTGTTACTTTTATCTTTTTCATTTTTTTTGAGTTGTAAGTTTTAAGTTATAAGTCGTAAGTATATCGATCTTATAACTTACTACTTAGTACTTATGACTTCATTATCCGTTAAATACTTTCTTTAAAGAAATACCACGTGTTTTTGCAACTGCAATTGGTTCACGCAAAGTAGCCAATGCTTTAAAAGTTGCTTTTACTACATTGGTAGGATTAGCAGAACCCAGGTTCTTTGCTAACACGTCAGTAATACCAGCTGCTTCTAAAACTGCTCTCATACTACCCCCGGCAATTACACCGGTACCATGTGCTGCAGGTTTAATAAACACTTTCGCTGCGCCATCCTTGCTTAATTGTTCATGAGGGATTGTGCCATGCATAATAGGAACTTTTATCAAATTCTTTTTTGCATCTTCAATACCCTTGGTAATAGCTTCCTGAACTTCTTTGGCTTTTCCCATACCGTGGCCAACCACCCCGGCTTCGTTACCTACAACAACTAATGCAGAAAAACTGAAGGCACGTCCGCCCTTGGTTGTTTTTACTACACGGTTAATGGCAACTACCTTATCTTTTAATTCAAGGTCACCGGCTTTTACTTTATTTAAAATTAAATTTGACATCTATTTTTCTTATTAGAAATTTTATAATTAAAAAACCAATCCACCTTCTCTTGCACCTTCAGCAACTGCTTTCACACGTCCATGGTAAATGTAACCGCCACGGTCAAAAACAACAGTTGAAATGCCAAGCTCTTTTGCTTTTGTTGCAATAGCCGCACCAACCAATTTGCTCTTTTCGATCTTTGGCGCTTTCTGGGCCTGGATATCTTTTTGCCTTGATGATGCAGACGCTAATGTTACGCCATTGTTGTCATCAATTAACTGGGCATAGATATCACTATTGCTTCTGAAAACGCTTAACCTTGGTTTTGCTGCAGCACCGCTTATCTTTTTACGGATGCGGTATTTGATTTTTACTCTTGCGCTACCTTTTGAATTCATGATCTTTATTTTTAAGCTTCCTGATTCTGCCAGGAATATGTTTAATTGTTTTATTGTTGAATTGCTAAATTGTTTTGATGTGCAATGGTTATACTAACAATTAAACCATTTAACAATTTAACCGTTCACTTATTTACCCGCTGATTTACCTGCTTTTCTTCTCAACACTTCGCCGGCAAACTTAACACCCTTACCCTTGTATGGTTCCGGCTTACGTAAGCTCCTGATCTTTGCACAAACCTGTCCGATCAGTTGTTTATCGATACTCTCGAAACTGATCATCGGGTTCTGTCCTTTTTCCTGTGAAGTAGTAACAGATAATTCTTTAGGAATTTCAAAAATGATATTGTGTGAATATCCCAAAGCCATATCCAACAGGTTACCTGTAGCTGCTGCTTTGTAACCCACACCCACCAGTTCTAATTTCTTTGTATACCCTTCAGTAACACCTTTAACCATATTACCTACCAGTGAACGGTATAAACCGTGCATGGCACGATGACGGATCTGGTCAGTTGGACGAACAATATTTGCAATACCATCAGCAAATTCTATTTTCATATCCCTGTCCAGGGTCTGCTTCAAAGTTCCTTTTGGTCCTTTTACAGTAACGATATTTTCAGCATCAACTGTAATTGTTACGCCAGCTGGTACTTCAATCGGTTTTTTTCCTATTCTGCTCATTGTCGGTTTTTTATTTTGTTTGTTATCTGATCGTGTTCAGCCACGACGTAGGCTTAATTATCTGATCAGTATTTATTTTAATTATTCTAATTCTTAGTAAATGTTGCAAAGTACTTCTCCGCCAACATTCTGTGCTTTTGCTTCTTTATCGGTCATTACACCTTTTGATGTAGAAACGATAGCAACACCTAAACCATTCTTCACACGCTTAAACTCATCTGGCTTTGCGTAGGTACGCAAACCCGGGCGACTCACTCTTTCCAAACTCTGTATCACAGGTAATTTGGTGTTAGCGTCATATTTTAAGGCGATCTTTATTAAACCTTGTTTGTTATCATCTTCAAATTTGTATTTCAGGATGTATCCTTTGTCATACAGAATTTCAGTGATACGCTTTTTCAGATTGCTTGCAGGAATTTCAACAATACGGTGATTAGCCATCTGTGCGTTACGAATTCTTGTTAAATAATCTGCGATTGGATCAGTAACCATTGTTATTTCAGTTAATTGATTAAATAATTTTTTTACAATGCGATATCCCGGTGTCGTTATTGGTTAATTGTTATTTGTAGATAGCATCTCACATTTAACAGATAACCGTTCACGATTAACGGCCTCTTACCAACTTGCTTTTGTTATGCCTGGTATTTTACCCTGCAATGCCATGTCACGAAACATATTCCTGGATAAACCAAAATGTCTCATATAACCACGTGGGCGACCTGTGAGCTGGCAACGGTTTTTTAAACGAACCGGTGATGCGTTCTTTGGTAAAAGATCCAAAGCTGCATAGTCTCCGGCTGCTTTTAAAGCTGCTCTTTTTTCTGCATACTTGGCAACCATTTTTTCACGCTTTACCTGCCTGGCTTCAATTGATTTCTTTGCCATAATTTCTGTTATCTGTTATTGGTTAATTGTTATCAGTTAATCGTTATGGGATTACCATTAACTATTAACCATTAACTATTTTACTTTTTTACGTTTTTAAAAGGCATACCCATTTCTTTAAGCAATTCGTATGCTTCTTCGTTGGTATTGGCTGTTGTTACAAAAGTGATATCCAGTCCGGTAATTTTATTCACCTTGTCAATATCGATCTCAGGAAAGATGATCTGCTCGGTAACACCCAGTGTATAATTTCCACGGCCATCAAACGACTTATCGTTGATACCTTTGAAATCACGCACACGTGGTAAAGACACAGAAACCAGCCTGTCTAAAAATTCATACATCTTAACTCCACGCAGTGTAACTCTTGCACCAATGGGCATAGCCTTACGCAGCTTAAAGTTCGAAATATCTTTCTTAGAGATGGTTGCCACAGCTTTTTGACCGGTTATATTTGTTAACTCGTCAATAGCGATGTCGATCAGTTTCTTATCTGTTACAGCTCCGTTCACACCACGATTCAAACAGATCTTGGTCAAGCGTGGAGCCTGCATTACAGTTTTGTAACTGAATTTTTTCATTAAAGCAGGTACAACGTCTTTCTTGTACTTATCTGCCAACCTGGGTTTGTTTGTTGTTGTGCTCATTATTTGATTACCTCCCCTGATTTTTTAGCGATTCTTACTAATTTACCATTTTCCCTGGTACGTTTAACTTTAGTTGGCGCACCTGCCTTAGCGTCCCAAAGCATCACATTACTGATAGCGATCGGAGCTTCAACTTTCACAATACCACCTTTTGTGTTTTGTGAAGTAGGCTTGGTATGCTTGGTTACGATGTTAACACCTTCAACCAAAACACGGTTCTTGTCTAAAATTATTTCCAACACTTTGCGGGGCTTCTTCAGGTCCTTGTCTTCACCGGTAATTACCACTACCGAGTCGCCCTTTTTAATGTTAAACTTTGGTTTGAATCTTGTACTCATTTTATTAATGTGCTTTTCAGCTTTATTTCGAAAATTATTATTTTTTATTACAGAACTTCAGGAGCCAATGAAATGATCTTCATGTAACCTTTATCCCTTAATTCACGGGCCACTGGTCCAAAAATACGTGTACCTCTTGGCTCGTCTGATGCATTCAATAATACAACTGCATTGTCATCGAAACGGATATAAGAACCATCTTTACGACGTAATTTGTTCTTTGTTCTTACAATAACTGCTTTACTTACAGTTCCTTTTTTAACACCACCTGCAGGCATGGCATCTTTTACAGTAACTACGATCTTATCACCGATCTTAGCGTAATCCTGGCCACTGTTACCCAGTACACGAATACAAAGTACTTCTTTGGCACCGCTGTTATCCGCTACGTTTAATCTGCTTTCTTGCTGTATCATTTTTATTTAGCTTTTAGCTATTAGCTTTTAGCTTTTAGCGTGTTCTTAAAAATTTGAATCCCCGGCTAATAGCTAGCAGCTATCAGCTAATGGCTTTATTACTTCACTTTTTCAACCACTTCAACCAGTCTCCAGCGCTTTGTTTTGCTTAAAGGACGGCTCTCCATGATCTTTACCGTATCACCAATGCTGCACTCATTCTTTTCATCATGAGCATGAAACTTGGTAGATTTTTTTACGAACTTACCATAAAGCGGGTGCTTTACTTTACGTTCTACACTTACGGTAATGGTCTTATCCATTCTGTTGCTGGATACCACTCCTAATTTCGTTTTTCTTAAATTTCTTTCCACTGTATTAGTTTTTATGCACCAATTAAGATGCTGCCTGAACTTGTTTTAATGCTGTTTTCAACCTGGCGATATCCCTTCTTAAAGAGCGGATACTTTGCGGATTCTCCAAAGGAGAAATTGCATGAGCAAATGAAAGTTTCTTCATACGCAACTCGTCTTCAGCAATCTTTGCTTTCAGATCTGCTTCGTTCAGTCCTTTCAGGCTATTTAAAAAATCAACTTTCTTTAACATTGTATTCTATTTGATAATTTCTTAATCGTTTTATGCTTTGTAATCGTGACGAACTACAAACTTTGTCTGAATCGGTAATTTTTGTGCTGCCAGGGCAAATGCTTCTTTAGCGATCTGCTCAGATACACCATCGCACTCAAACAAGATCCTTCCTGGTTGAACAACAGCTGCCCATCCTTCAGGATTACCTTTACCTTTACCCATCCTTACCTCGGCTGGCTTTGCAGTAATAGGTTTGTCAGGGAAAATTCTGATCCAAACATTTCCTTCACGTTTCATGTGACGGGTCATTGCCTGGCGGGCACTCTCGATCTGACGGCTGCTCATCCAAACCTCATCCAGTGCTTTTAATCCAAAAGATCCAAAAGCCAGGGTTGCACCACGCTTGGTGTTTCCCTTCATCATTCCCCTCTGGGCCTTTCTGTGTTTACTTCTTTTCGGTGATAACATCTTATTTCGATTTTTGATTTTAGATTGAGGATTTTAGATTTTTCCAATCCCTCAACCTAATTTCTAATTCTTAAATAGTTTTATTGTTCTTGCAAATCTAAAATCGTAAATCTGCAATCTTAAATCCTTATTTATCTTCTTCCTCCTTGTCCACCACCGCCACGGTTTCCACCACCGCCGCCTCTGTTTCCACCACCACCGCCTCTGCGATCGTCTCTCCTGTCATCCCTACGGTCAAATCCACCTTGTCTTTCGCCGCCCAATTCTTTTCCACCACCAGCAACAACATTTGGATTCAGATCACGCTTTCCTAAAACCTCACCTTTACAGATCCAAACTTTGATACCGATCTTACCATAAACAGTTAAGGCAAATACATTAGCGTAATCAATATCCATACGTAAAGTATGTAATGGAGTACGGCCTTGTTTAATTTCTTCGCTACGGGCGATCTCAGCACCACCTAAACGGCCACCAACTTTTACTTTAATTCCTTCGGCACCCATACGCAATGCTGAAGCGATCGACATTTTGATAGCTCTTTTGTAGTTGATACGATTTTCCAACTGGCGGGCAATAGTATCAGCAACAATGTTTGCATCCAACTCCGGACGGCGGATCTCTAATATATTGATCTGCACATCTTCTTTACCACATAATTTTTTCAACTCTTCTTTGATCCTGTCAACCTCGCCACCACCTTTACCAATGATGATACCTGGCTTAGATGTGTGAATGGTAACGATCAGTTTGTTAAGCGTACGCTCAATAACGATCTTAGAGATACCACCCTTGTTGATACGGGCATTCAGGTAATTTCTGATCTTGTTATCCTCGATCAATTTTTTTGGATATTCCGTTTTGCTTGCAAACCAGTTGCTGTCCCATCCACGGATGATTCCTAACCTTAAACCTATCGGATTTGATTTCTGACCCATATTATTGGTTAATTCGTTTTATTAATTAGTTTTTAATTGCTTTTTGATCTACTACAACAGTTACATGGTTGCTGCGTTTGCGAACCCTGTATCCACGGCCTTGCGGTGCAGGACGCATACGTTTGATAACCCTTGCAGCATCAACCATAATTGTTTTAACTACCAGTGTGCTTTCGTCACCTGCTTCGTTCTTCTGTTTCCAGTTATTGATGGCAGATAATACCAGCTTACGTAAAGGAACAGCCGGGTGTTTAGGATTGTGTTCTAAAACGGCTAATGCCTTTTCAACCTCCATACCACGGATCAGGTCAACCAGCAAACGCATTTTGCGTGGTGATGTCGGGTAATTGTTCAATTTTGCTACTGCTTCCATTTAGTTATGTTTGAAAGGTTTAAGAAGTTTAAAAGGTTAAACGTTTTGAACTTGTTAACCCTGTTAAACGTTTTAAACGTTTTTATGATATTTTTTTACTTGAGTGACCTCTGAAATTACGTGTTGGTGCAAATTCACCTAACTTATGTCCTACCATGAATTCTGTTACATAAACCGGGATGAATTTATTTCCGTTATGAACTGCAAAAGTTTGTCCTACAAAATCAGGAGTAATAGTGCTTCTGCGACTCCAGGTTTTAATTACACCTTTTTTGCTTTTCCCTTCAACCATTGCAGCAACTTTAGCATCAAGCTTAGCTTCTACATAAGGACCTTTTTTTAACGAACGAGCCATGTTTTATTTTTTTTTGTTGATTCTCCCGATTTTACAGCAGGACATTTTAACAATGATTAATTAATTATGAGTTTGGTAATTTCTTACCGTTTCTCCTGGTGATGATCAATTTACTTGAGCCTTTACCTTTAGTACGGGTGATCTGTCCTTTAGCGTATTTACCTTTACGGCTACGTGGGTGACCACCTGAAGCTCTACCTTCACCACCACCCATCGGGTGATCTACCGGGTTCATCGCTACCGCTCTTGTGCGTGGACGAATACCTTTCCAACGGTTACGGCCTGCTTTACCCATGCTCTCCAGGCTATGATCGCTGTTACTAACAACACCAACGGTTGCATAGCATTTGATCAACACTTTTCTTAACTCGCCACTTGGCATTTTTAATATAGCGTACTTTTCTTCTTTGTTACTTAACTGGGCCGATGTTCCTGCACTGCGTACAAGTATTCCACCCTGGCCTGGCTGCATCTCAATGTTGTGAACATTTGTACCCAAAGGGATGTTCTTAAACATCAAAGCATTTCCCAATTCCGGTGCTGCAGTATCGCCGCTTATTACAGTTTGTCCAACCTGTAAACCCTGTGGAGCAATGATGTAACGTTTTTCGCCATCAGCATAATTTAATAATGCGATGAAAGCGGTACGGTTTGGATCATACTCGATGGTCTTAACAGTAGCAGGAATATCTTTCTTATCTCTTTTGAAGTCGATGATACGGTACATGGTTTTGTTTCCACCACCCATATAGCGCATTGATCTTCTACCCTGAGAGTTACGGCCGGCTGTATTCTTTTGCTTTTCAAGCAAAGATTTTTCCGGAACGTTGGTAGTGATCTCTTCGTAAGCGTTACCAATTCTCCACCTGGTTCCTGCTGTTGTTGGTTTGTATTTTCTTAATGCCATTTTGTTTTATTTTTTCAATTTTTGCGGTAATTGAATACCATTCTTTATTAATTATTTTTTGTCCTTTGTCATCCTGAGCGGAGCCGAAGGATTATACTTCGCTGCCGTACAGGTCAATTGTTTCACCTTTAGCTACGGTTACGATCGCTTTCTTTTTAGCAGGCTTGCGGCCAACTATAAATCCGGCTTTAGTGTATTTTGCTTTTGCTTTTGAAGGAACGATGATGGTATTAACATTATCAACAGTTACACCATAAAAGCTTTCAATTGCTTTTTTAATCTCCAGCTTGTTAGCCTTTCTATTCACTACAAAAGAGTAGCGGTTCATTTTTTCTGATTGCTTATTGGCTTTCTCAGATAAAATCGGCTTTATTAATACATCAGACGCTTTCATGTCTTTTAATTTTTTTGTTTCTTATAATTATGCTTCTACGCTTTCTTCACTGAAGATCTTTGCTGCGCTTTCTGTTAATACCAGCACATTTGCATTCAGGATATCGTAAGTATTCAGGTCGCTCAATAAAGTACCGCTAGCAGTTGGCACGTTACGTAAGCTTAAATACAGGTTATCGTTGTATTCAGGAATTACAAATAATGTTTTCTTTCCTGCAAGGTTCAGGCTGTTTAAGATACCTGTGAATGTTGATGTTTTTGGTGCGTCCATTTTCACATCTTCCAAAACCACGATCGCATTTTCTTTTGCTTTATAAGCCAAAGCGCCCATTTTAGCCAGATCCTTCACCTTACGATTCAATTTGATATCGTATTTGTGTGGTTTTGGTCCGAAGATAGTACCACCACCTTTGTACAAAGGGTTACGCAGGTTACCTTTACGGGCTCCACCGGTTCCTTTTTGTTTGTGTAATTTCTTAGAAGAACCTTTAACTTCCATACGTGTTTTTACCTTGTGCGTACCCTGGCGTTGTGCGCCCTGGTATTGCTTTACAGCCAGGTAAATAACGTGGTCGTTTGGCTCAATACCAAAGATCTCATCAGGTAATTCAACCGATCTGCCGGTTTGCTTTCCTTCTATATTTAAAACATCTACTTGCATTGTACTTATTTTTATTGGCCAGGGGCCGGTTGATTATTTTTGAATTAAAACAATTGAACCGTTATGGCCCGGAACTGAACCACTAACTAATATGTAATTCTTTTCTGCGAAAATTTTAACCACTTTCAATCCTTTCATGGTCACCCTATCCTGGCCCATACGGCCGCCCATGCGCATACCTTTAAATACACGACTGGCATCAGATGAGTTACCGATAGAACCCGGGGCTCTCTGGCGATCATGCTGGCCGTGAGATTGCTGACCCACACCTTTAAAGCCATGGCGACGAACAACACCCTGGAAACCTTTACCCTTGGTGGTACCCACAACTTCAACAGCATCGCCTTCGGCAAATATGTCTACAGTTAATGTTTCACCAACATTCTTGTCTATTTCGCTATCGCGGATTTCCTGAACGAATCTTTTAGGAGAGGTTTGCGCTTTGGCAAAGTGATTGATCTCAGCTTTTACGGAGTGCTTTTCTTTCTTATCACCGAATGCTATCTGGAGAGCATTGTATCCGTCTGTTTCAACGGTTTTCTTTTGTGTAACCACGCATGGGCCGGCTTCAATAATAGTAACAGCAGTTTGCTTGCCACTGGCATCGAAGATACTCGTCATGCCGATTTTCTTACCAATAATACTTTTCATTGTATTTTGTTTATATCCAGCGCTCCTTATAAAAGGAGATGGATGTTCATTATTTTTTTTCTTTTAAGAACTTACCTTCTGCTATCCTGAGCGGAGTCGAAGGACCCCACCCAAGCAGTTCATCAGGCTTTGATCTCAACATCAACACCACTAGGTAAGTCTAACTTACTTAAAGCATCTACCGTACGGCTGCTGCTGGTGTAAATGTCTAATAAACGCTTATGTGTGCACAATTGAAACTGCTCACGGGCTTTTTTATTTACGTGAGGAGAACGCAACACGGTAAAAATTTTCTTGTGAGTAGGTAAAGGAATTGGTCCTGTTACCACTGCGCCCGTACTGCGTACAGTTTTTACGATCTTTTCAGCTGATTTATCAACCAGGTTGTGGTCGTAAGACTGCAATTTTATTCTGATTCTCTGTGACATATAAAAAGAACTTTTGTGATCCGTTTTTTAATTTGGAGTGCAAAGGTAAGGGGATGAAAGTAAATAGCAAAGGAAAGGGGAAAGTTTTTTATAAATAGTTTTGGAGAACCTATTTATAAAGGTATAACGGCTTTGGGGTATTAATAGCTGCAAATCAGTCCTTTTCTCTATATTTTTTACAAATCCTTTCGAATTTTTGGTACTTATCGGAAGCAAATCAGCAACGCTCAGAAAGTTTTTGTCCCGTTTGTTGGAGGCGCAAGCGGCGGAATAAGGGGGTTAAGAGTTGGCTTGCGAAAAAATTGGAAATACCGCCAGCTGCAAAAATGTAAACCAAATACGGGTTGAGAGTAGTATTTGTATAATTATTTTTGCCCTTCTGTATTCTGCATCATGATTTCAATATTTTTCTGATTTGTTTTGAGCTTATCAATAATAACCTTCCAACGAGTATCAGAGTGTAGTATAGTTAATGCTTCTTCACTTTCAAATTTATCATAGTCAGAGTAGGTTGAAACTTTTGAGATTCTAGATAGCTGATAGAATGCGCTATCTTTATTGTTAAGCTTTGCCCAACAGCAAGCTGCATTATATCTGTCTTTAATTCGCCCGAGTCCATTATTTATCTCAAATGCTTTTGAATAATTTAAGGTTGCTTCTAAGTATTCATTCTTATATAGAAAAGAATCTGCTTTATTTATATATTTTAAGTATTCTTTTGAAGGACCTTGCCCATAAGAATAACAACCTATGAAGAAGATAAGAAATAAAATAAAATAAAATTTCATTTGTATTTGTTTAATATAAAAATAATTGTCTTTTAATTATCATATACCTCAAGATTATTACATAAAAGCGATTATTAACTTTTTATATTGTATTGTTTCGTATTCGTTTTCATTTCTATTTTTTTTTGCAACATATTTTTTATGCTATCATTCTTAGTTTTTCGGCTTGTATCTGAGAGTATTATAGATTGATAAACCATAACCATTGCTTTATTGTTTGACAATTCTGTTTTATTGGCTGTACATAGTTCTTTTTTAGTAAAGGTGGTAGTTTTCTTATCGAAGTCATTAATTGTTGCGACACTTAAAAATCCAACAAACCCCATTTTAACAATTGCAGTTATCATAAATTAAGTTTTTAGAAACAGCCACAAATATAAGGTGTATTAGTGGGCTGTTTTTGTTAAATTATTAACAGTTATAGCTAACCCAGAAAAGTAATGCTTGGGTGGTACAATTGTATGCGAAATAATAAGTGCATACGAAAGTAAATTTAAACTCCTTTGGGGAGTCTAAGCTACACAAACTACTTTTTGTTGGTTTTTTTATTGTACACATATCCATTTGATCATTCCATTGTCCAACACACCAAACATCAGGTAATCCTGCGGCTTTAATACGTTCTAAAAGCTGATTAATTTTTTCTGCCTCTACTGGGTCTTTTAAACTATTCGCCAGTAGTTTATCCATTGCATCCTTAGTAGTGATTGTTAAAACATTTGCTCCCACAAAAAATCTAGAATTTTTTGGGAAAATTGGATCTGATGCTTTTGCAAAAGACGCTAATCCAACAAATGCAAAAAAGATAATTGATAATAACTTCTTCATAAATAAAATAGCTTTTAGGAAAAGCCATAACCTTTAAAAAGATAACTTTTAAGATATGGTTTCCCTTTTGAGATTTTTAAGAACATTTTTAGGGTTCAATGCTCCGCAATTCTGGCCGGAATAAATATTTGAATACAATATATGATATTTAATTACAATAAATAATAATTTTATAATTTTTATTATTTATTTTTTTATTAATTATTTTCTTTCAATTTTTTGCAAACTTCAATTCTAAAAAAGAAATATTTAACTATCAGATTCTATAAAAGTTCGCTTCATTAATTTATTCCATTTTTCCCACCACCCCACCCTTTTAATGGGTACACACAAAAAAAAGGGGTAGTCAACCATATCTTCAGCTATATCTTCAGCTATATCTTCCCGCTTTTAACCTAAATTAACCCACTTGTGTGCCATAACTGACTCACTCCAAAAGCTTAATTAACCCACCTCTTTACCTAAATTAACCCACCTGCTTACGTTAATTTAGCCACCTGCTTACACAAATTAACCGCCTATTTACAAAAAGGCCCCACCTTGAAGATGGGGTCAATTAAGGTAAAAGGTTAATTGTATTTAGGTTTGGGGTGGGTAAGGCTTATCACTTAGCTTGATACAGTAATCATTTTCCTTATTTGGTAGCTTTATTCCATTAATCCCTTTTCTGTACAGACCCCCCGCTGCTAACTGATTGATTTACAGTAGCTCCGCCACTATACGTAACAGAAGCTCCACTACTTGCATTGGCATTTAAATTTACGCTTGCGTGTACTTTGGCTGATGCCCCACTGCTTACTTTTACAGTTGTGTTTTCGCTCAAAAGGCTCCTTGACCTAATTTCTGCTCCGCTGGAGGCCTGGGCAGAGTAGGTTTTGGTTTTACCAACCAAATCTATAGACGCACCACTACTAACATCAGCTGTAACCTGGGGTGCATCTACTGCCGCTTTAATACTTGCACCACTTGAAGCTCCGAATGTTAATTGATCCGTACCAGCCAGTACATCCTGAACATCCACTTCTGCTGAAGCCGATGCTTTTATGCGCTTTATTACCGGTGCAGTAATAAATACCTTCATATGAACATCTGAGAAATTATTCATTCCTTCTGTATTTATTTTTAAAGTATTGCCCGAAACCCTGGTTTCGATATACTTAATAATATTATCATCGGCTTCTATTACAACAGTGGTTGTAGTACCTATTTTAACCTCCACATCAAAACCTCCGCCCACACTAATGCCATCAAAATTACCCGTTGAACGTGTTTCAGATATAATATTACCACTACCGGTTTTGTAACGGCATGATCCCAGGAAGATGAGCAGAAAAAATATGTAAGTAATTTGTTTCATGGCTGATAATTTGTGTAAATATAAAAAACCTTAACCTTAAACTCAAATGTAAGCAGCCATTTACATCCAACATATTATTTACCTTCGCAGCTCTATGACAGAAAAGATACTCATCCTCGATTTTGGCTCACAGTATACACAACTTATTGCCCGAGCGGTAAGGGAGGCAAATGTTTATTGCGAGATCATCCCCTACAATAAAGAAATAACCTTTGAACCCGGCTTAAAAGGCATTATCCTGGGAGGCTCGCCTTTTTCAGTTAATGACACCAAAGCACCGCTGGTTGATATAAAAGCTATGACTGCACAGGTCCCCGTATTGGGCATATGTTATGGTGCCCAGTTAACAGCAAAAGTTTATGGTGGCCGGGTTGATAAGAGCGAAAAACGGGAATATGGCAGGGCAATTTTTGAAGTAATAAAGGAAGATATTTTATTAAATGGTGTTGCCACTTCGTCCCAGGTTTGGATGAGCCATGCGGATACAATTATTGAATTGCCAGCCGGCTTTGAATTGCTTGGCACTACAGCAAGTATTCCGATAGCTGCTTTTAAACAATCAGCCACCAGCGGACTGCCGCTTTACGGTTTACAGTTCCATCCCGAAGTATATCATTCTGCCGAAGGCAAAACCATACTTAAAAACTTTTTGGTAAATATCTGCGGTTGCAGCCAGGACTGGACCCCGGCGCATTTTATTACCGATACGGTTGAAGCCCTTAAAAAACAGATCGGCAATAAAAAAGTCATTATGGGACTGAGTGGAGGAGTTGACAGTACCGTTGCCGCTACATTAATACATAAAGCCATTGGCGAAAACCTCTTTGGCATTTTTGTAGACAATGGCGTTTTACGCAAGCATGAATTTGAAGATGTGCTGGAAATTTACAAGAAGCTTGGATTACATGTAATTGGTGTTGATGCAAAAGATCATTTCTATAAAAAACTGGCGGGTAAAACCGACCCGGAAGAAAAACGAAAAGCTATTGGCGGCGGGTTTATTGAGATATTTGACCAGGAAGCCCATAAAATTGAGGGTGTGGAATTGCTGGGACAAGGAACCATTTACCCGGATGTGATAGAATCACTCTCTGTTCATGGGCCATCTCAAACCATTAAATCGCACCACAATGTTGGTGGTTTGCCCGATACAATGAAACTTGGACTGGTTGAACCGCTTCGTTCACTATTTAAAGATGAGGTAAGGCGTGTTGGGCTGGAACTGGGTATTCCGCATGAAATGCTGTTCCGTCACCCCTTCCCTGGACCAGGATTGGGTATCAGAATTTTAGGAGAAGTTAATGCTGAAAGGGTACGATTATTGCAGGATGCTGATGCGATTTATATTAACGGATTAAAAAAACATAATCTTTATGCATCGGTTTGGCAGGCGGGCACTATCTTACTGCCGGTAAAAAGTGTAGGGGTAATGGGCGATGAAAGGACTTATGAATTTACAGTTGCATTAAGGGCAGTAACCTCTGTTGATGGTATGACGGCTGACTGGGCTCATTTGCCTTACGAATTCTTAGCCGACATCAGCAATGAGATAATTAACAATGTGCCGGGTATTAACCGTGTGGTATATGATATCAGCAGTAAACCCCCGGCAACTATTGAGTGGGAATAGAATTGCAGATTTTAGATTTAATATATGAATAAGAAAATTTTTACCGTATTATTTTTATTGGTTACTTCATTTAGTTCTGTAACACTATATGCCCAAACTGATCCCCTGCAAAAAGTACCTGTTTACAAAGTAGGCATTTTTGCACCGCTTTATCTTGACTCCGTTTTCAATAAAAATACATTTAAGTACAGGCAGGCTGTTCCCCGTTTTATTATGCCTGCAGTTGATTTTGTACAGGGCGCACTGATCGCATTGGACAGTTTACAGGCCGGAGAAGATTATATTGATGCCAGTGTTTATGATACCAAATCATACACGGAAAAGATACCTGACCTGATACGCAATAAAAAGTTAGATAGCCTGCAGCTTATCATCGGTAGTGTAAGAGATGAAGATTTTACACAACTTGCCGCTTTTGCTTTGCAAAAGAATATTCCTTTTATATCTGCAACTTTTCCCAATGTGGCCGGTGTTACTGCAAATCCATTCCTTGTGGTCATGAATTCAACACTCAAGTCGCATTGCGATGCCATTTACAGTTATATTCTTCAAAATCATGGCAGTGATAAAATATACCTCTGCAGGCAGGAAGGAAAACAGGAAGATATGGTTGCAGCTTATTTTAAAGCAATGAATGAGCAGGATGGAAAACCATTACTACCTATCCAGGTTGTGAATATGGGTGATAATGTGACTGCGGCCTTCCTTAAATCAAAATTAGACAGCAACAGCAGGAACATTATTATAGGTGGCAGCCTGGATGAAACCTTTGCCGGCAATATGGCCAAAGCATCTTATGAATTAAATAAAAATTATTCTATCACTTTAATTGGTATGCCAAACTGGGATAATTTTTCTGCCCTTTTCAATAAAAAATCGCTGGTTGGCTTTCCTGTTTATTTTACTACTCCATTTTATACCGACAAGACCGATACCTTCAGCAGATCACTTACAACCGCTTACTATAATAAGTACAGGGGCAAACCAAGTGATATGGCCTACAAAGGTTTTGAGTCAGTTTATCTATTTACAAAACTGCTGGCCAGGTATCCCGACAGTTTTATGAGCCACATTTCTGATAAGAACCTGAAAGTGTTTTGCGACTATAATTTCAGGCCGGTAAAACAAAATGACAAGGCAGCTGTGCCTGACTATTTTGAAAATAAGCATTTGTACCTGATCAAAATATTGAATGGAACTATCTCCAAAGCCTGGTAGTACTGGCTATGACATAAAAAAAGCAGGCTAATAAGCCCGCTTTTTTTATGTCATTTTATTTTTAGTTTACCAGGTGCTTACGTTGAAAGAAATATAATAAGATAAACAACAACGCAATACCTATTCCAAAATACATGGCAAAACCTGTCAATGCAAAAGCTCCAATAAATAAAAACTGGGTTAAAAAAGGCAGCAATTCTCCAATGGTATACAATGTAAACCCTTGCTTTTTTAGTTTACGCATTTGCAAGGCGCCATAAAAACATAGTGCAGTTGCAACCAGCGATAGCAAAACGATCGGTATGCGGTTCTCGTAAGCTTTCGTGATCATCTTTATCATATTTTCCGGGTCTCCCATCATCGACTTGGCCCAGCCAGGCATATTCTCCGAATTCATCTGTTCGGTCAGTTTATCAAGGCCTTCATATGATTTTTTTGCAGTAAAAAAGCTCCATAATGATCCTATTAACTGGATGGCGCATCCAATAAAAGTCAATATAGTGAGCACATTTAAACCGGTTGGTAATTTAGGTTTCGTGTTTTGATCAAAACTTAATACGTCGGGGGTTGTTTCCTGAGTCATAACAGTTGTTTTTTTACAAAATAAAAAATGAGTGGTAAATCGAAAACAAATCTAACGAAGTTTAAAATATAAATTTCTGCAAAAACGACTTAAAAAACAGTTATGTTCTCCTTTTCAATTTCAGGTAATCGAGAAAGTAAACAATTTTTACAGTTATCTCATTGCTGTGAGGATTGTCAACGGCTTTTCCAAAATTTTTAAAATAAGAGGTATTGCTATATGGATCAATGGCCACATTGCCACCCAATGCATTCTTCCAGGCAACGGTAAGCCTGCTACCCAGTAAAAAATCCCAGGTAAAGAACATATCGAGGTTGAACGTGTTGAAATTTAAATTATGATTGTTTAAAAAAGTAGTATCACGCCAGTACCCATCAGATTTTAAGTTGTAAAAATTGGTGTTATATAAATACGACCAATAATGGCGCATGCGGAAATTCACATTCATCCTGGACGTAAAATTATATTGCCCGCTAACAATGGCGGTATTGGTCTTCACGTTGCGGCGGGAAATTACAGGGGAGCCATTCATATTTAAAAGAAATGAACCATCTGATCTTCTAACGGCACCCCAGTTTCCCTTGTCCTGGGTAATATCCATACTGGTACTTAGCTGAAATCTATCGCTGAACCTGTAACGAAATCCGAGGTTACCGGCCCAGTAAGGGTCATTGGGTAAGGGTGATTCTGCACCACCCAATTTCCAGCTTACATATAGTTTTTTGCGGCTGTCGCTGCTGCCATTGATACCGAGGTAATAATAAGGTGTACGTTTGAGGAAATAACCAGTGTAATAGTTTGTGTGAAGGAAATAATCTTTATTCCAGGTTGGGCTGCTTTCGAAACTTACGGTTACATCCCAAAAGTTTTTAAACAGGAAGAAAGCACTTGCATTCATCTGGAACCCGGACCATGCAAACGGCTTATATAAATAACTGTTTGTAAAACTGAACCTGTAATTATGATTGAGGAAGCGCCGGGTTGGTTTATTTATAATATAACCTATGCTACCTGTATAATCAAGTGAGTTATTGTTGTATAAAAAACCGAGGTCATTGGGATCGTATTTATCACTTTCGATTGCTACTGATGCCCTGTACTGAATGATGCCGCTTACCTTGCCAAAACCGGTGACGACCGTGTATCCATTTTTATTTTCCTGCTTACCCCAGATACTGCTGTAACGCCCCGTAAATGAAAAATTATGGTTATTCTTTTTATCAAATAATGAAAGATCAAGGCTGCTTACGTTGGCATTGCGGCTGTTGCCTTTGCGCAGTACATTGGTATTGGTAAAACTTATAGATGACCGGTTCTTTAAAGCCTGGTCTAAAACAATGATATTGTAATTGGTGAGTGGTTCGGTTAATATGCTGGTATCAACATTCGTCATCAGGTTAGTGATCTTAGCATACATAGCCGCTGAAACTGCATTGAAAACACCTATTCCCAAATTGCCCTTGGTACGGCCCGAAAATTTTGTTGCATTGTACAAACGTGTTATGCCCGGGTTCTTCTCAATCTTATACCCCGGCTTATCGCCATAATTTGCCAAAACCGTGGATGCAAGGCCTGGTGCGGCGCCGATCCTCCTGGAATAAAAAAGCCCAGCTTTATTGAACAACTCTGTTCCTTCTGTAAAAAACGGCCGGTAATCATCAAACTTAATTTCAAAAGGCGAGAGGTTCAGCAACACATTATCACTTTGTACCTGCGCAAAATCCGGGATCAATGTCATGTCTAGAGTAAAACTTTCACTGATACCATATTTCACATCCATGCCCCCGCTTTTTAAAAATTCAGTAACACTTCCTTTTGCAGTTGGCGATGTTCTGAACCCGCCTGATAAATACGGTAAAAAAGATAAACGTGTTGGCGGAGATAAATTATGAATGCCTGTCCATATGCCCCATTGATTTAACTCTCCATTGATATTTGGATTGATAGGGTTCCAAACACTGTTCTCATTTTCTTTCCTGGTAAAACGTGCAAAATTGATCCCCCAGTTCTGCAGGTCTTTTTTTGAGAACCTGATGGCGCTTAATGGGATCTTTATTTCTGCCACCCAGCCATCTTCTTTTATGCTGGTTTTACTTTCCCAAACTGCATCCCAGCTATTATCATAAACCACGCCAGCGCTTTGAGATATTTTAAGGTCGGCCTGAACATTAGCCGGGGAAACCTTAAAAACAAATCCGTTCTGCTTATCGTGGTATGTATCAAAACCAACAACAAAAATATCAACGTCCTGCCTTTCAAGCATATCCCGGGCTGTTAATTGCTTACGGATATTTGAAGGGTGGTCGTACATATAAGCCCCTATATATATGGCAGTGTTATCGTAAGCTATTCTTACTTTGGTATTCCGGGTTGATATCTTTCCAAAAACAGGTGAGATCGTTATAAAATCGCCGGTCGGCTCAATTGTTTTCCAGGCTTCGTCATCCAGGTTACCGTCAATCTTTATGGGTGTGCTTATTTTTATAGCAGGTATACTTCTAACCTGTGCATTAATAACAGAGGGAAAAAGGTACAGTAATGCTGGTATTATTAGGCGGGTCAACATTTAAGATTATTTCAAAGATAAAATATTATCATAAAAAATAATCAACGAATTACCCTTTTTGTTTGATATCGTAAAAATACTATGTAGTTTTCCTACGCTGAAGCTCTTTTTTTATCAAACCCAGTTCACGACCGGTTTGGCCGGATACTGAACTATTCTCCTGTGCCCGGCGCATTAAATAAGGAATAACATCTTTTATAGGCCCAAAAGGCAGGTATTTACTTACTGAACAACCCGATTTGGCAAGATTGAAAGTTATATTATCGCTCATGCCATATAATTGTGAAAAATGTACATGAGGGTGTTTATGAGGCAGTCCCTTTTTATCTAATAGTTGAGTTGTATATAAATTACTGTATTCATTGTGTGAAGCAACTATTAATGATATTTTATCTAAATGGTCAACACAAAATTCAACAGCTGCATTGTAATCCTTATCGCAGGTTTCTTTATTTGGTTGTATGGGCGACGGATAATTCATTGCTGCTGCACGGTTTCTTTCTTTTTCCATATAAGCACCCCTTACCAGTTTTGCGCCTAAAATAAAATCCCTTTCTTCAGCTGCAGCAAACGAATCTTTTAAAAACTGCAACCGGTCGTGGCGGTATAATTGTATAGTGTTATAAACTACGCACTTGTTCTTATTAAAAACATCCATCATTAAAATGGTGAGTGCATCAACAGGATCCTGTATCCATGTTTCCTCTGCATCAACCAATATACCTATGTTCTTTTTATCGGCTGCTTCGCACAGTTGCTGCATACGCAACCTTACCCTATGCCACTCTTCCTTCTCTGTATCGCTTAATGATTCCACTGCCTGCAGGTAACGCTTCATTAAAGTACCGGGTAAATTATGCATGGCTGCATCTAATTTTTCCAATAAAGAAAAACGTGCAAAACCAGTAACCTTAATACTCATGAAAGGGATATTGGCCTGTGTGGCTGCATAGTCTATCACTCTTTTAAACTCATCACGTGCATGATCAAAACTTTCTTCACCCTCTTTTCCTTCCACGCCGTAATCCAAAATAACCTGTACTTTGTATTCTTCTAATTTATCGGCAACTTTTGCTGTTTGTTCTAAAGTTTCGCCGCCAACAAACTGTTTAAAAATGGTTTTTCGGATCATTGTTTTGGTGAACGGTATGCCCCATTTAATGGCAAGCGGCGTGATCTTAAGGCCCATATTAACCAACCAGGGTTTTCCCATTGCACCAAAAAGAAAATTTGCCTGTTTTAGTTCTTTATCGCTCTTGGCAGCAAAGGCGTATTCAGTATTGTCGAAGGAGATTTTTGTTTGATCGGTCATAATTGGCAATTCGTTGCCCGAAATTCATAAAACAAAAACGAACTGCCAAATAAATCGAAGAAGGACACAACCGGCCGCTGCCTCACTCTTGGCAGTCGCTGTTTAAGTCGGTGCGGTCGCTGGTCATTTTAAGACGTTCGCCAGTCATTTTGTGCCGGTCGATGCTCATTTATAAGCGGTCGCAAGTCATTTGCAGGCAGTCGCTGGTCATTTTAAGGCGTTCGCCGGTCATTTTGTGCCGGTCTCTATGCATTTACAGGCGTTCGCTGGTCATTTTCCACCGGTCTCTGAACATTTGCAGGCGGTCGCTGAAGTAGTATCCGGTCGCTGGCAACTTTTCAAATTGGTATATTAATCGGTAAAGAGGTTATCCATTGGTCGTTATCTTTGCAAAAAAAAATTACCATGGAAAAGAAAGCAAGTGAATCGTTGGTAGTGATGACGGAACTGGTTTTGCCCAATGATACCAATACTTTCGGAAACCTGATGGGTGGCCGCCTGATGTACTGGATGGATATTGCTGCTGCCCTGGCTGCTATGAAACATTGTGGTGCACCGGTAGTAACTGCATCGGTTGATAATATATCTTTTGAAAACCCTATCAAACTGGGCAATGTAGTTCACATCGAAGCCACTTTGACCCGTTCTTTCAACAGCAGTATGGAAGTGCATTTGAATGTATGGGGAGAAGATGCCATTCAACAATACAAATATAAAAGCAACGAAGCCTATTACACTTTTGTAGCGCTTGATCCCAATGGAAAACCACGTAAGGTTAACCAGTTGATCCCTGAAACAGAAGAGGAAAGAAAACTGTTTGATGGCGCTTTAAGAAGAAGGCAATTAAGGTTGATACTGGGTGGAAAAATGAAACCTGAAGATGCGGTTGAACTGAAAGCTTTATTTATTAAAGACTAAGCTGGTTGCGATGGTTGTTGTGGTTTGAACCTGCTGCTCTGTTCAATAGCATCCATGATATCTTCCAGTATCTTTTCTGTTGAATCTTCGTAATTAATTTGCATAGGATCTTTAAAAGTTACGGAAAGACGGGTGCCTTTTTTGATCACTTTTATCCCTTTTTTATTAAATGCAGTACTAAAACCATCAACAACCACTGGTATTACAATTGGCTTGTGATGTTTTATTATGAATGCAGTTCCCTTACGGCCGGGCACAAAAGGTGTGGTGGTTCCCTGCGGAAAAGTGATCACCCAGTTCTTATCCAATGCCCTTGCTATTTTACGGGTATCACTGGGGTCAAGCCCTTTTCTAACTTCTTTGCCTTCATCAACCCAAACCCGTTTTACCATTATAGAACCGGCCAGTGCAAATATCTTGCTCATCAGGTTCTTTTTCATGGTTTCTTCGGCCGATACAAACTGCACCCTGGTATAAGGCCATAAAAGATAATAAGGAACGCCCAAACCATTTTTCTTACGCCAGCTTACAGCACAAAAAATGTGTAAAAAACAAATAACCTCGGCAAAATAAGTTTGGTGATTGCTTACAAACAGTACATTATTCTTTGGTAGTTTCTTCAACTTTTCCATACCGTTTATCTGCAGCTTATTCTTAATGGCAAGGCCAGGAAAAGAAATAGAACCAATAACTGTATAGACCAATCCCTTAACAAAACCAGATTCCTTAAAAGCCTTCAGCAAATTACCCATGTATCAATCTTTTTATTCCTTTGATCTTTGTTGCAATTTATATAAACTTGGTATCAATAAATAAAATTAAACTATTTACAGAGCGGCATTAAGTGCATGTTATATTTGCACTCATGAAGTTGAATACAGTAATTTTTGATATGGATGGCCTGCTTATTGACTCTGAGCCACTTTGGAAAAAAGCTGCAGGAGCCTTGTTTGATACTTATGGAAAGCAATTAACCACCGAACAATATTTAAGTACCACCGGCCTGCGTACAAAGGAGTTTTTAGACCATTGGTTCATGCATTTTAATTTACCCGGAGCAGAGATCGCAAATGCAGAAACCATTATTATAAATGAAGTGATCAAACTGGTACAGCAAAAAGGAAAACCCATGCCGGGTGTGCAATATATTTTTAATTTTTTCCTGGAAAGGAATTTTAAGATCGGCCTGGCAAGTTCATCTCCACCAGAATTAATTAACCTGGTGGTTGATCTGCTTGGGATTAAAGACCATGTAATGGCCATTTCATCGGCAGCCGCTATGGCTTATGGCAAGCCCCACCCCGAAGTATATTTAAACTGTGCCGAAAAATTAAATACAATCCCTGTGGAATGTATCTGTTTTGAGGATTCCTTTAATGGCATGATCGCAGCCAAAGCCGCTAAAATGAAATGTGTGGTGGTTCCATCTTTGCACGACAGTAAAAACCGGGGCTGGGAAGCTGCTGATCTTAAAATATCTACATTAACAAATTTTAATGGATTATTGTTAGATAGTATTTAAAATTATCATGTTGATAATTATTAAAAAGCTGTTCTCTTTTATTATTATATTTGCTTTCGTGATAAACTGGAGTAGTATTTTTAAAAAACATCAAAAAATATAAAGTTTCTTGGTTTTTTTGTAAAAACAAGTATATTTACATCCTGTTTTAAAGGCAAGAACCAAGTGCCAACAACAAATTTTTAAACTAATTATTTACTAATAAATCTAAAACAAACACAATGAAAAAATTCTTACTTTCTTCAATAATCTTGTTAGGCGTTTGTGGTGCTGCTAATGCACAAACCAGTGGCAAAACGAAAAAAAATGAAATGAGTGCTGCAAGCGCTGTTGCTGCACCTACTCCTCAAAAAGCTGCTTTAGCTCCTGCAACTGAGTCTGTTGCTGCTCCTGCTTCAACAACTGTAACTGATAAACAAGCTGCTCAGGCTGCTCCGGTTGAAAGGATTAAGTCTAAACAACAAGCTAAACAAGCCCAGGCTGCCCCTGCTACCGTAAATGCTGCAGGTGTTGTAGTTCCAACTGAAGAAGAAAAAATAAAAGCTGATAAAGCTGAAAAAGCCAAAGCTGCAGGCGAAGGCGAAAAGAAAAATCAACAGTAATATTTTTAAATAGAAAAGGATCCTTCCCGATAAATATCGGGAGGGATTTTTTTTGTTCTTTATCGCTGATATTAAAAATATGCAAACCATTTTATTATTACACGGCGCCATTGGCGCTGCTGATCAATTATCCCGGCTGGAAGAAGAATTGGCAGGTTCTTTTCCAGTTTACCGGCTCAATTTCAGCGGCCACGGCGGTTCTCCGCTTTCAGCAGAACCCTTTTCCATAAAGCTTTTTGCAGCCGGGGTCATTGCATTTTTAGATAAAGAAGGAATACCATCAATTAATATTTTTGGGTACAGTATGGGTGGCTATGTGGCCATGTACCTGGCAAAACATCACCCTGGAAGGATAAACAAAATAATTACCCTGGCCACCAAATTCAATTGGGATGAAACCAATGCTTCCAATGAAACAAAAATGCTGAATGCCGAAAAGATAGAAGCCAAATTACCTGATTTTGCTTCAGCTCTACAAAAAAGACATGCGCCCAACGACTGGAAAGCCGTTTTAGAAAAAACTGCTGACATGCTTATTGAAATGGGTAATGATAATCCCCTGAAAATTGATGATTATCACTCTATTCAGCACCCGGTTTTACTCATGCTGGGCGATAGGGATAAAATGGTTACGCTTGATGAAACGGTCGAAGTTTATAAAATAATGCCACAGGCCCAACTGGCTGTTTTGCCCAAAACGGCCCACCCGATAGAAATGGTTGACCAGGAGCGGCTGGCATCTGAGATCAAGGCATTTTTAGCTTGAAAAACCCTCAATTCCGGCTGAACCATCCTCCAAAATCAAAATAATTGCCAATAATTGGCTGAGATCGGCTCTCAGAGCCAAAATAGGCCGGTTTTGACCTTGAAAATTCCTTTATTTATTCTACCTTTGCCCTCCCGTTTTAAAACCGGGATCATTTACAAACATTTAAACGCAGATGCACAGGAAGGTTCAATCCCTATACCATATCGGGACGAAACTACTGCGACAACAAACGGCCTGTAAAATTTAAAATGGAAGAAACAAACGAAACTACACCAACACCGGTTGAAGAAACAACTGCACAAGCTGAAGAAACAACTACACCAGTTATTGAAGCAACTGCTCCTGTTGTTGATGTAGAAATTAAAGCACCGGTTGAAGAAACTGTTGCAACTGCCCACGACGATTTTGACTGGAGTGTTGACAAACGCAATGTTACCAGTTACACCGCCGACGAAAAAGCAAAGTACGACACTGTTTACGACAACACTTTCAAACAAATTGCTGATGGCGAAATGATACAGGCAACTGTAGAATCTTTGACCAAAACTGATGCTGTTGTAAACATCGGTTTTAAAAGTGATGGCCTTATTTCTTTAAACGAATTCAGGGACATCCCCGGTGGCGTTAAAGTTGGAGACATCATTGAAGTAATGGTTGTTGAAAAAGAAGATAGGGAAGGTAACCTGCACCTTAGCCGCAAGAGCGCCCGTACAACACGTGCATGGGAGCGTATTGTGGAAGTACACCGCACCGGCGAAATTGTTACCGGTTTGGTTACCAGCAAAACTAAAGGTGGTTTGATCGTTGATGTATTTGGTATGGAAACTTTCTTACCAGGTTCTCAGATCGACGTTAAACCAGTTACTGATTACGACCAGTTCGTTAACAAGACCATGGAATTTAAAGTGGTTAAGATCAACGAAGCAATTAAAAATGCGGTTGTATCTCACAAAGCACTTATCGAAAGCGATATCGAAGCACAACGTGCTGAAATTATGGGTAAACTGGAAAAAGGCCAGGTATTGGAAGGAACTATCAAGAACATCACTGATTTTGGTGCATTCCTCGACCTTGGCGGCTTAGACGGTTTATTATACATCACCGATATTTCTTGGGGACGTATCAACCACCCAACTGAAGTATTGAAGATGGACCAGAAACTGAACGTGGTTGTATTGGATTTTGATGATGACAAAAAACGTATCAGCCTTGGTTTAAAACAATTAACTCCTCACCCCTGGGATACCCTTACAGAGAACCTGAAAGAAGGTGAAATTGTAAAAGGTAAGGTTGTTAATATCGAAGACTACGGTGCATTCTTAGAAATTATGCCGGGTGTTGAAGGTTTGGTACACGTAAGTGAAATTACATGGGCCAACACGCCTATCAACGCTAAAGAATTCTTCAAATTAAATGACGAATACGAAGCTAAAGTTGTTACCCTTGATAAAGAAACACGCAAGATGAGCCTTTCTATCAAGCAAATGACTGAAGATCCATGGAGCACTATCGAAGCATCTTTCCCTGAAGGAAGCAAGCACATGGGTGTTGTTAAGAACATCACTCCTTATGGTGTGTTTGTTGAATTAACAACCGGTATCGGTGGTATGATCCACATCAGCGACCTGAGCTGGTTAAAGCGTTTCAACAATCCTAATGAGTATACAAAAGTTGGTAACGAAATTGAAGTTATCATCATGAATATCGACCAGGAAGGACGCAAGCTTCAGTTAGGACACAAACAAATTGAAGAAGATCCATGGAACTCTCTTGAATCTACATTCCCTGTAGGCAGCGAGCACGAAGGAACTGTGGTGAAGAAAGATGATAAAGGCGCTATTGTTCAATTGCCTTACGGACTGGAAGGATTTGCTCCTGCCCGTCACCTGGCAAAAGAAGATGGTAAAACAATTGGTGT